>Ga0247815_10000017_pt1 | contig 193588 bp, 174 predicted proteins | sample UWRJL194509B1_FD_181014 | JGI IMG/M metagenome (GOLD analysis project Ga0247815, IMG submission 181014) | Plant litter microbial communities from Arlington Agricultural Research Station in Wisconsin, United States - UWRJ-L194-509B-1 | ecosystem: Environmental > Terrestrial > Plant litter >...
GCACAAATGGACCAACCAGTATTTTACCAATATGTATGCGGCTGAGATCGGGAAAGACGATTCGCTGTCAAACCCTGTGAAATTCGCCAAGTCGATCAACTCTAAATTCCATGAGGCAACTCCGGTTTTTACAAAAGACGGAAAAACGGTTTATTTCACCAGGAATAACTATAACGACGGACACAAAGGAAAAGACGCCAACAAGATCACGCTCTTAAAGATCTACAAAGCGACTTTGAAAGACAGCACCAATTGGTCTGATGCAACGGAGCTTCCTTTTAACAGCGATTCTTACAGCACCGCGCATCCAACACTCAGCGCAGACGGAAAGACAATGTATTTTGCATCGGACATGCCCGGCACGCACGGACAATCGGACATCTGGAAAGTAGCGATCAGCGACGATGGAAGTTTTGGAACTCCGGTAAACCTGGGAACAGGCATCAACACCGAGGGAAAAGAAACCTTCCCTACGATCACCGATGAGAACGAACTCTATTTTGCTACAGACGGGCATCCCGGACTTGGCGGACTCGACATTTTCATGTCGAAAGTGAGTGCCGACGGTAGTACGTATGGAGATCCGCAAAACATCGGGGCACCGGCAAACTCACCTCAGGATGATTTTGCTTACCTGATCGATACCAAAACACGTAAAGGCTTTTTGTCTTCAAACCGCACCGGCGGACAGGGTTATGACGACATATACAAATTCACCGAAACCCGCAAACTGATCTGCGAACAAGTGCTTGCAGGGGTAGTGACCGATCTGGAAACCGGCGAAATATTGGCTGGTGCCAAAGTCACGTTGATGGACGACAAGTTCAACAAGATCAAAGAAATCATGTCTGATGCGGAAGGAAAATATGATTTCGGGACTGTGGAATGCGGCAAGATCTATTATGTAAGAGGCGAGAAAGAAACGTATGAGACCAAAGAACAGAAAGTGACGATCTCTAAAGAATCCGGCAAAACCGACCTTCCGATCCAACTTGAGAAAAAAGTGAAACCGGTGACTGTGGGCGACGATTTGGCCAAAGCCTTCGGGATCAAGATCATTTACTTTGATCTGGACAAATGGGACATCAGACAAGATGCGGCATTGGAACTTGAGAAGATCCTTGACGTAATGAAACAATACCCAATGATGAAAATCGACGTGCGTTCGCATACCGATTCGCGCCAGACCCACAAATACAACCAGAAACTCTCTGACCGCAGGGCAGCTTCAACAATCGATTGGTTAGTGGCCAACGGTGTGGAAAAAGCAAGACTGACCGGAAGAGGTTATGGAGAAACCAAGCTTGTAAACAAATGTGCCGACGGGGTTCAGTGTACCGAAGAGGAACACCAGGCCAACAGACGCTCTGAGTTTATCATTACAGGTTTGTAAGAACCAACAATATTTTATTTGAAAAGCATCCTTCGGGGTGCTTTTTTTTTGGCCACGAATGCACTAATTTTTTATTTCCATTTATGAATTCGTGGCTTCTGTTTGAATTTTATGGATGGAGTTCCGGATGGTACAAACCGCATCAGGGATGGAAGCGGCGTCCTTTTTATGGAGTAGCGCAGCGGAACCATGAAAAGATACAGCGGACAGCCCGGGCCGAAGGCGATGCCCAAATAAAAAAGCCCTCCGAAAACTCGAAAGGGCTATTTTAGCAGCCTTTTTAAGGCAGAAATATTGGTATGAATTATCCGCTTTGTGTAGCAGTTGTTTCTTCAACCTGCGGATCGTGCTTTATCTTTATGCTTTGAAGCTTGGTATTATCTTTAATATTGTAAAGATATGGTTTTTAGCGTTTTGCAGAATTTCAGCATTTGCATTAAAGTTTACATCATTCCGTAAAAAAACCACCCTAAGGTGGTTTGTCAAAACAAAAGCAATTAAGATTAATCGTTATTTTTTGATGAAGATGTTGGTGTAATATTTTTTGCCATCGGCATTTTCACGGATCGCGATGCCAAAGTGCGTAAAGTCGCCTTCGATGTTCGCTTTGTGGCCCGGGCTGTTTAACCACGCATGAAGCGCAGAACTTGGAGCCACATAATTATAAGCTACATTTTCGTTTACTTTTACAGCACCCAAAGCCTGGATGATGTCTTGGGAACGTTGTTCGAACAAATCGTGGTTCAAAGCATTTTTCCCGATCATGTATTCATCGTGCTCTTCGGATTTTACAGAAATGTAGTTGATGGTTTGCAAAGGATTTAATCCGAGGCTTGCTCTGTGTTCGTTGATCAGGTCGGCCAATTCAAGTTCGCTGCTGCTGTAATCGTAAACCGCGTTTAAAGCGGCTTCATTGGCAGCATTAGGAGCGGCAGCTTCTGAAGAATCTGAGGAACAGGAAACCATTGATAAGGCGAAAGCCAAAACCATTGCCACAGGCAAAATTGCGTTGCGTAGAGTTGTTTTCATAACTAGTAGGGATAAGTTTAAAGTAGATTGTGGGGCAAACTTCTTTAATATTTTATTTTAAGAACGTTGTTGTTTTTTGTTATACCAATATTACGCAATAAAAATAAATCATCGTTTAAACAACACATAAAATCGATGAAATACACTATTTGGCTTTTATATAAAATAATTTTCTTACAAATTTGATTTAATAGATAATGTGCAATAAATCTTTTGATGATGGCTTTTTGATACTTAAGGTATTATGGATTCAATCGATTGTTAACGGGGTAATAGCAAAAAAAAACCACCCAAAGGTGGTTTTAGTGTCAAACAAACATTATTAAATAAACTCCAATTTATTTCTTGATGAAGATGTTGGTATAATATTTCTTTCCGTCGGCATTTTCGCGGATAGAGATACCAAAATGTGTGAAGTCGCCTTCGATATTGGCTTTGTGGCCGGGACTTCTAAGCCATGCACTCAATGCAGAGCTTGGGGCAACGTAATTGTAAGCTACGTTTTCATTCACTTTTACGGCGCCGAGCACCTGAATGATATTTTGAGAACGTTCCTGAAACAAGTCATGGTTCAAGGCATTCTTCTCGATCATATATTCGTTGTGCTCTTGTGATTTGTAAGAAATGTGGTTGATGGTTTGTAAAGCATTGAGTCCGATGCTTACCCTGTATTCATTGATCAAGTCGGCCAATTCGAGTTCGCTGGCGCTATATTCGTAGTTCTGAACCAATACTGCCGTAGGTTGGGCAGCTGATTCTTCTGACGAATCTGATGAGCAGGAAACCATTGATAAGGCGAAAGCCAAAACCATTGCCACAGGCAAAATTGCGTTGCGTAGAGTTGTTTTCATAACTAGTAGGGATAAGTTTAAAGTAGATTGTGGGGCAAACTTCTTTAATATTGTATAATAAGAACGTTGTTGTTTTTTGTTGAGACAATGTTACGGCAAACATCGTTTAAAGTACAAATAAAATCGATGAAATGCACAAATTAGTAGTTTTATACAATAAATTTCTTACATATTTGATTGGTAGCTATAAAAAAAACCGCTGAACAGCGGTTTGAATTTATGACATAAGGATAATTAAGGCGCCATTCGGTCGATTTGCCACGAATGATCTTCGTTGATTTTGTATCGTATGCGGTCGTGCAAGCGGTTTGGCCTGCCTTGCCAGAATTCCATTTCGACCGGTTTTACAGTATATCCGCCCCAGTGTTCCGGACGCGGGATTTCTTTTCCTTTGTATGATTCTTCTAAATTGCGGAGTTTTTCTTCCAAAACTTCTCTTGACGCAATGACTTCGCTTTGATTGGAAACAATGGCTCCGAGCTTGCTTCCGTCGGGACGCGATTCGAAATAACCGTCGGAGATGTTCTCGGGAGACTTTTCGGCTATGCCTTTGATAATGATTTGCCTTTCCATAGAATGCCAGAAAAACGACAGGCAAATATGTGGATTTTCAGCGATCGCCCTGCCCTTTTCCGAATGGTAATTGGTATAAAACGTAAACCCTTCAAAGTTGAATTGCTTTAAAAGCACGACACGAGACTTTGGAAAACCATCGAGCCCGATTGTTGAAACGGTCATGGCATTGACTTCCTCGACGCCGCCAAAGTCTTCAATTTCATGGAACCACTTTTTAAAAAGCGCCATCGGATCTTCGGGGATTTCGCTTTCCAGCAACTGGCTTTTTTCGTAGGATTTTCTGTAATTGCTTAAATCGCTCATGGGAATTGGTATTAAAGTTCGAATGTTTTTCCGTCATCTGCCAAAAGCACATTCGGAAAAATTGTTTCGGCTTCTTCTTTAAATAAGGAAATGTTTTCGTATCGTGTAGAATAATGGCCAAGGATCAACTGCTTTACATTGGCCTTTAAGGCAATTGCCGCCGCTTCTTTAGCTGTAGAATGCATGGTTTTTCCTGCCAATATGGCTTCTGATTCTAAAAAAGTCGATTCGTGATACAGCACATCAACATCTTTGATCAGATCTATAATGGCCTCGTTATAAACCGTATCAGAGCAGAACGCATAACTTTTTGGCGGAACCGGTTCGAATGTTAATTTATCATTTTCGATGAAAGTGCCGTCGTCCAGCGTAATGTCTTTACCGTTTTTAATGTTTTGGAAATAACACGTTTCAATCTGATACTGTTTTATCGCTTCGGCATTGAGCCTTTTTTCACCAATCTTTTCCTGAAACAGATAACCATTGGTGTAAATGCGGTGCTTTAACGGAATTGTCTTTACAATGACTTTCTCATCTTCAAAAACGATTTCACTTTCGGCAGATTCGAGTTCATGAAAATACAAGCCATAACTCGTCCAGGAATTAGAAAGCCGCAATTGCAGCGTAATCATTTCTTTGATGCCTTTCGGGCCATAAATGTGAAGGTCATTCGTGCGGTTCAGCAGCATAAATGTCGATACCAAACCGATTAATCCATACACATGATCACCGTGCAGATGCGAAATAAAAATGTGGTTGATTTTAGAAAATTTGATCTTATTCTTGCGCAATTGCACCTGCGTTGCTTCGCCACAATCAATCAGGAAAATCCTGTTTTTAATTTCGAGAACCTGTGAAGTCGGGTTTGTGAATGTTCGTGGCGTTGCGGCATAACAGCCTAATATTGTAAGTTCCATGTGTCAGGGATCATGCTTCAGGCATGCGCCATTATCAATTTATCAATTGTCAATTATCCATTAAAACCCAAGGTCGCGTTCAATTTCTTCCATTTCAATAATGTCATGGGCTTCGAGCAACGTTGGAACAACAGTCAGCTTTTCGGGAACGGCATTAAAATCGATGTTATTGGCCACAACGACAAATGACTTTTTTGCTTTCTTATGGGTTTTCGAAAGCGGCAGAAAACTTTTGATATCCTTATCGGAAATATTTTTGCAATGGCTTACATCGAGAATGATGTTGTGTTTTTCAAAAGTCTTGTATTCATGGGTGACTTTCATCAAAAAAGCAATTACTTCGTCCTGAGTGTCTTTGATAATAACCGAATGTCCTTTTTGTTCTACTTTCATGGCGTTGCAATATTATAAATTGGAATCTCTCAAAGTTACAAAGATTTTACGGTCGGAAAGCGAAAAAAGACGGAATTACTTGATTTTTGAAGCCAGTAAATAAATGACTGCCATTCTGATCGCTACACCGTTTTCGACTTGGTTCAAGATGACCGATTGCTGTGAATCTGCTACATCTGAAGAGATTTCTACGCCTCGATTGATCGGGCCCGGATGCATAATTACGATTTCTTTGCTGAGCGAATCCAACAAAGCTTTGTCTACGCCATATTGCTGGGCATATTCGCGTGTTGACGGAAAGTAATTCACATCCATACGCTCGTTTTGCACGCGCAGCATATTGGCTACATCACACCATTCCAACGCTTTGCGCAGATTAGGCTCCACGGTCACGCCAAGCGATTCGATGTATTTCGGGATCAAGGTTTTTGGTCCGCAAACTTTGACTTCAGCACCTTGCAGTTGCAATGCGAATATATTGGAAAGTGCGACACGCGAATGCAGAATATCGCCAACGATGACGACCTTCTTCCCTCCGACTTCCCCTAACTTCTCGCGAATTGTAAAAGAATCCAATAAGCCTTGCGTAGGATGCTCGTGCGCACCATCGCCGGCATTGACAATACTCGCCTTTACATTTTGCGACAGGAAATAAGCCGCTCCGGGATTGGAATGCCGCATCACAACCATATCGACTTTCATCGATAAAATATTGTTCACCGTATCAATTAAAGTTTCACCTTTTTTTACAGAGGATTGCGCCGCCGAAAAACTGATCACATCGGCAGACAATCGCTTTTGTGCGAGTTCAAATGACAATTTGGTCCTGGTGCTGTTTTCGAAAAAAATGTTGGCAATGGTAATGTCGCGTAGCGAAGGGACTTTTTTAATCGGGCGGTTGATGACTTCCTTAAAATGATCGGCGGTTTCAAAAATAAGGTCAATATCATTTTTGTTGATGTATTTGATTCCTAACAAATGATTTACGCTTAATTCTTTCATTGTACTAATTGGTTATTAAGTAAACGCCGTCTTCTCCATCCTGAGTGGCCCAGCTCACAAGCACTTTTTCATTGTTGATCGCATCAACCTGCCTGCCGCGGTAATCGGGCTGTATAGGCAAATGGCGGCTGAATCTTCTGTCGATCAAAACCAAAAGCTCTATTTCTGAAGGCCTTCCAAACGATTGAATTGCGGTAAGCGCAGCGCGTATGCTTCGGCCGGTATATAAAACATCGTCGATAAAAATGACTTTTTTATTCTCGGTCAGGAAATCGATCTGAGTCCTGTTTGCCTCGAGCGGCTTGTCGGTACGCCTGAAATCGTCCCTGAAAAAAGTAATGTCGAGATAACCGAGTTCAATATTTTTTACGTCGTATTCTTTTTCGAGCAATTCCCTGATACGCTCAGCCAGGAAAGTACCGCGCGGCTGGATGCCAATAAGAACCGTATTAGAAAAATCGAGGTGTTTTTCGATCAGTTGACAGGCCAAACGGTGCAGAATGATATTGACTTCTTTGGAAGTGAGCAATACTTTTTGACTCATGTGAAGTGTTGTGTTTGGGATGTAAAAGTACAGAAAAATTGTTTTTTACAGGCCTGTTTGCGGATAAAATCTTTCAAATTTAATAAAAAAGATATCCGATTTAGATTATAAATTATTAATTTAGTCGGCACAACCCAAACTTTATGTCCTTCCAAACCTACATCAAAAATATTTTCCTAACAGACGATGATTCAGACGACTGCATGCTTTTTTCGGAAGCATTACAGGAATTGTTTCCAGATGAAAAAGCCAACCTGACCATTACAAATGATGGCGTAAAATTGATGCAAGCTTTGAAAGAAATGGTTCCTCCTGCGCCTCAAGTGATTTTCCTCGATTTGAACATGCCTAGGAAAAACGGGTTTGAATGCATCGCCGAAATCCGAAATACGCCAAAATATAAAAACATCCCGATCATCATATTTTCGACTTCTTCCAATAATGATATTGTCGATAAGACGTATGCGCATGGTGCGAATTATTACATCTGCAAGCCGCAGTCGTATCCGCTCTTAAAGAAAACAATTGCATTTGTGTTGTCTTTCGACCTTAAAAAACTGAGCCAGCAGCCTTTGCGCGACAAATTTGTGATCAATATGGCCTAATGCAACTATGGAAAAACTCAGCCAGTTTCAAATCAAGATCATTTTTATTTTTGCTTCGGTGATCCTGATTTCGTTGTCGGTTTTTTCGTATTTACGAATCAATAGTCTGCTGAAATCTTCGGAAATGCTGAACCATACCAATATCGTAAAACTGGAATTGGAAAGTATCTTCTCAAGAATTAAAGATGCCGATTCTGAACAACGCGGTTATGTGCTGACAAAAGACCTGGCTTATATCAACCAGTTCAACAGTACGATACGCGAAATCCGGAAACGGCAAAAACGACTGGAATACCTTACCGCTGACAATTATTCGCAGCAAAAAAACCTTGAAGCTTTAAATGTCCTGATCGAAAAAAGGATCGTGCACATGAATGCCGTTTTGAAAGATGTCAAAGCCGATCAGACGCTAAAGATCAAAAAAGAAAGATGGCTCTTTGCGCGCGCGATCATGACCGCACTTCGCAAACAAACCGATAAAATGGTGAATGAGGAGCAATTCTTGATGAAACTCCGCACAAAATCTTTAGTGAAAGAAACAGCGCTTACGCCATTGTTTACGATTTCATTGATCATCGGGTCGATTTTAATTTTGATTTTGTCGTATTACGGCATCAACAAAGAGCTTAAAATCTCAAATGCATTGAAATCAGATCTTGAAAAAAAGAATGAATCATTGGCTTTGATGAATAAAGAACTCGAATCCTTTACTTACATTTCGAGCCACGATTTGCAGGAACCGCTGCGCAAAATACAGACTTTCGTTACGCGGATCATCGACAGCGAATTTGAAAATCTTTCGCCCAACAGCAAAACGTATCTGGTTAAAACCAATGAATCGGCAAACAGGATGCAGGCGTTGATTCGCGACCTGCTCGCTTATTCGCGCTTGAAAACAGAGATATTTCCGGTACAAGTCACCAACCTGAAATTTATAGTAGAAGAAGTCAAAAGTACGCTTGAAGAAGAAATCCACGACAAAAACGTCCTGATTTCCGTCAGCGGAGAAAAAAATGTAAAGATCATTGTTTCCCAGTTCAGGCAATTGCTGACCAACCTGATTTCGAATTCGATCAAATTTGCTGCTGCCAACCGCCAATTGCAGATTTCAATTGACAACAAACTAGTCAAAGGCCATGAAACCGGTATCAAAAACTTCAATCCTGATAGCAGTTATTCTAAAATTACGGTTTCCGACAACGGCATCGGCTTTGACCCTGAATACAAAGACCGCATTTTTGAAGTGTTCCAAAGATTGCACAGCGATTCCAATTACAAAGGCACCGGAATCGGGCTTGCCATCGTAAAAAAAATTGTCGAAAACCACGACGGTTTTATTACTGCAGATGGTAAAATCGGCGAAAGTGCTACGTTTACCATTTATCTTCCGGTTTAGCGGCAATGCTGTAACATATTTTCCAAATGCTGTAAGGAGATGCCTTTTGGTTTTCAGGAACTTTATACTATTAATAACTCCTGACAAACTAAAATTCAGAAACCATGAACAACAAAATCTTAAAACCGTTATTGCTTTTATTCATATTGTTTACCGCAACGAGCTGTGAACTTGTAGAAGGCATTTTCAAAGCCGGAATGGGCGTTGGAATTTTTATCGTGATTGCAATCATTGCCGTGATTATTTTTATCATCAGCAAATTTACGGGAAACAAATAAAGTCAATTGATAATTGATAATTGACAATTTACAATGAACAATGAACAATGAACAATTGATAATGAAAAAGGATAGTAATCAATAAGTCACTATCCTTTTTTTATGTTCCGTTATATAATTGTTAGGCTAATTATCAATTATCCATTATCAATTAGTTATATCCATTAATTATACATTTTCTTCCGAAGTTCCTGAACTTTATCATCGTCAAGGTAATCGTCGAAAGTCATGTAACGGTCGATCGCTCCGTTTGGCGTCAATTCAACCACACGCGTACCCACAGTTTGTGCAAATTCGTGGTCATGCGTCGTGAAAATAATCGAACCTTTGAAGTTTTTAAGCGAATTGTTGAATGCCGTAATCGATTCAAGATCCAGGTGATTCGTTGGTTCGTCAAGCATCAAAATATTGGCTCTTTCCATCATCATGCGCGAAAGCATGCAACGCACTTTTTCACCTCCAGATAATACACGGCTGGTTTTTAATGCTTCTTCTCCAGAGAAAATCATTTTCCCTAAAAAGCCACGGATGTACACTTCGTCGCGCTCTTCTTCGGTTTTCGCCCATTGGCGCAACCAATCGACTAACGTTAAATCATTTTCGAAAAACGAATGGTTGTCCACAGGAAGGTAAGCCTGGTTTGTTGTAATTCCCCAGTCGAAAGTGCCGCTGTCGGCTTTTTGGTTTCCGTTTAAGATTTCGTAAAATGCTGTTGTGGCTCGCGAATCTTTGGAAAACAAAACAATTTTATCGCCTTTGGCCATGTTTAAATCGACACCTGAAAACAAGGTTTCCCCGTCAATTGATGCGCTTAAATTCTGCACATTCAATATCTGGTCGCCAGCTTCGCGTTCCTGGTCAAAAATAATTGCAGGATAGCGTCGGCTTGAAGGCTTGATCTCGGAAATATTTAATTTGCTGATCATCTTTTTACGGGAAGTCGCCTGTTTAGATTTGGCTACATTCGCACTGAAACGGCGTATGAATTCTTCCAGCTCCTGTTTCTTTTCTTCAGCCTTTTTATTCTGCTGTGCCCGTTGTTTGGCAGCCAGTTGGCTTGATTCATACCAGAACGTATAATTTCCTGAGTAATGGTTGATCTTGCTAAAATCAATATCTGAAATGTGGGTACAAACGGCATCGAGGAAGTGACGGTCGTGAGAAACGACAATAACTGTATTTTCATAATTGGCGAGGAAATTTTCAAGCCAGGCGATCGTTTCAAAATCGAGGTCGTTCGTTGGCTCATCCATGATCAATACGTCAGGATTTCCGAAAAGCGCTTGCGCCAATAAGACGCGGACTTTTAGTTTTCCGTCAAGGTCGCCCATTAAAGAATAATGGAATTCCTCCCCGATACCCAGATTTGAAAGCATTGCAGCAGCATCTGAATCGGCGTTCCAGCCATTCATTTCTTCAAACTGCACCTGCAACTCCCCGATGCGGTCGGCATTTTTATCATTGTAATCGAGGTACAATTCGTCCATTTCTTTTTTAACGGCAAACAGGACTTTGTTTCCCATCATGACGGTTTCCAAAACTGTATGCTCGTCGAACATGTTGTGGTTCTGGTTTAAGACCGACATCCTTTTTCCCGGCTCCAAATGCACGTGTCCAGAAGTCGGATCCATGTCACCTGAAAGGATTTTAAGGAAGGTAGATTTTCCGGCACCATTGGCGCCTATGACTCCGTAGATGTTTCCGTGGACAAAAGTGGTGTTCACTTCATCGAACAAAATCCTTTTTCCAAACTGTACGGATAAATTATTTACTGAAAGCATTGCTGTAGATTTATTTTCGTGCAAAAGTAAGGAATAAATGGCAAATTTTGAACACTTCTAAAAAAACGAAAATGATATGATTTTGACCGCAACAATTAAATGGAATCCGTTTAAATATGAATGATTTGGCTTACTTTTAACGATGCATTAACAGCAACCTTAATCGATTGCGGATATATTTGTATCCTTATAACCCGCTATAAATGAATATTAAAAAGGAAACTGTCTTTTTATTCTTTGCTTCTTCCCTGATCGTACTGCTTGGTTCCTGCAATAAAGGTTTTAAAAGTGACAATTACACGGCTTATTTTGGCGGTGAGGTCACCAATCCGACCAATCCTTATGTGCTGTTTTCTAACAATTTAGGCGTTATTGATAGCGTAAAACTCGACAGCAACAACCGCTTTTTCATCAAGTTCGATTCGCTGGCTCCAGGGATGTATTCCTTTAAAAATGAACCGGAATACCAATATGTTTATTTCGATAAGAATGACAGCATTATGGTGCACATCAATGCGAAAGACTTCGACAATTCATTGGTTTTTTGCGGGCGCGGCGACCAGAAAAACAATTTCCTGATGGAATTGTACCTTAAAAATGAACAAGACCGCGGGAAAATCTTCGATATATTCGATTACGATCCGCCACGATTTTTAGCCAATATCGATTCTTCTTACCAATCACGCGAAAAATTTTACAATACCAAAAAAGAAGAAATTAAATGGGACGATTCTTTCGATGCGTATGCCAAGGCAGCGCTCGATTTTCCGCATTATTCTAAAAAAGAGATTTATCCACAGGTTCATAAAATACGCACCGGCAAAGATGTAAATGAAACATTGCCTGTAAATTATTACGACTTCCGCAAAAAAATCGATTACAACGACAGCAAGCTCGTCAATTATTCGCCGTTTGTGAATTACCTGACGCACATGCTCAACAATATGGCCGCGATCAATTACCACAACCATTTTACTGAAGTGGATTTGGCGTTAAAGACCAATATCAACAAACTCAACATCGCCGATACGCTGATCAAAAACGAAACTGTCCGGAATACAATCCTGAACAACATCGCATTCACCTATCTGCTCGAAGACCAAAACATGGTCAACAACCAGAAATTTCTCGAAACCTACCATAAATATTCTACCGATAAAAGCCGGAAAAACGAAATTTTAAAAATCGGGAACGCCATACAGCTTCTGAACGTTGGCAAGAAATTGCCGGAAGTAGAATTTGTAAACAGCAGCAACCAGATCGTAAGATCGGATGATTTTGCCAAAAAGAAAACGGTGCTTTTTTTCTGGACAGAAAACCTTGGATCGCATTTCCTTGCAGCAAACAAAAAAGTATTGGCACTAAAGAAAAAATACCCCGATTATCAATTCATCGCCATCAACCTCGACAACGACCAGGCCGAATGGAACAACCTGCTTTCCAAATACAATTTTGACGAAATCCTACAGCTGCGTGCCGCAGATTTCCAGGATCTGAAAGCCAAATGGGCGATCACAAAAGTCCACCGCACCATCGTCGTAAACGCCGATGGAACCATCAAAAATGCGTTCACAAACCTATTCGATTTAAACTTCGAAGACAACCTGAAATAAATTACGATTTTAGATTTACGATATAAAAAAGGCTCCCAATTCAGGAGCCTTTTTCATCATCAATTATCAATTGTCCATTGTCAATTAATTACTTATTTCCCTTTTCGTAATCCGCAAGAAACTGCGCCAATCCCAAATCAGTCAAAGGGTGTTTAAGCAATCCTAAAATCGCAGACAAAGGTCCGGTCATCACATCAGCGCCAATTTTCGCACAATTCACAATGTGCATTGTATGCCGTACAGAAGCCGCTAAAATCTCCGTTTCATAACCGTAGTTGTCATAAATCAGACGTATTTCCTCGATCAGGTTCAAACCGTCAGTTGAAATATCATCAAGCCTTCCGATGAACGGCGAGCAATAAGCAGCTCCGGCTTTCGCACACAACAACGCTTGTCCAGGCGAAAATACCAAAGTCATGTTCACGCGGATTCCTTTGTCAGAAAAGTACTTACAAGCACGGATTCCGTCTCTGGTTGTTGGCAATTTCACCACGATCTGGTCGTGCAATTCTGCAAGCTCCTCGCCTTCTTTGATCATCGCATCATACTCGGTTGCAATCACCTCGGCACTCACATCTCCGGTCACGACGTTGCAAATGTCAACATAATGCTTCAAGATGTTGTTTCTCCCCGTAATGCCTTCTTTTGCCATCAACGACGGATTGGTAGTCACGCCATCAAGAACCCCAAGTTCCTGCGCTTCTTTAATATCTTTTAAATTTGCGGTATCAATAAAAAATTTCATAGTGATTGTATTTATGTTGTTTTAAAATCTGTAAATTGCTGACAACGAAAGGTCTATTCTCCAAAGGCTTTCGTAATTGTCTTTGTCGAGTTTAAGCGTTGTGTGGTAACCATTCGAACCTTTAACATCAAATTTTTTGATGACACCGCCAAGGAAACCCACTTGTGGCCCAAGTGAAAAATTCTTAAACACCCTGTATTTATAACCCACAGTAACATCCATCCCAAGAGTAGAACCCGTAATTTTATATTTGTTGGCAAAAATCCTTGAATCGTCTTTGTAGCCCATATAACCCAGGGCGACTTCTGCGTTGAATTCATGGCGGGTCGACGGCTTGTATTTGTCGATAATATATGATGCCCCGATAAACGTGATGGTAATAGCATCAGATGTGGAACCGATTCCGGTTGTTCCGTCAATGTCGGTCAGTTCTTGGTTTGACAAAGTTCCACTCGAATTAAACGCATTGAATTTCACTCCGAAACCAAAATCTTTTTGCTTAATCCTGTAATAAACCGACGCGTCATAACTGATTCCTGATTTAAGGCCATCGACATAATCTTCCACTGCTTTCCCAAGCCCTTTTGGCGATGAGGCGATTCTGAATGCAGCACCAACACTGGCAGTCCCGATAAAATGGGTATCGCTATTGCTGGTTTTGGTTTCTGGGGTTTGTGGTGTTTGTGCGGATGCAGCAACTGAAAATAGAAAAATGAATAGTGTGATGGAAATGGATTTGATCATAACGTATTTTAATATTGCAAAATTACAATTTATAATGGTTCATCAGCATTTTTTCATACCTTTTATCAGGTAAAATACGCTTCAGTACAATAGAAAATTTCGATAAGAACGGGCCGACTTTATAATGCACATCCGGTTTTTGCGTGTTGATGATTTTAAAAATCGCTTCCGCCATTTCTTTAGGATCGTTTCCGCTGCTGACATGATCATTGATCAGTTGAATGGTTTTTCCATAAATGTTTTTGTAGGCAGAATTTTCCAGTACCGGCGCATGGTAACGCCCGTCAGCGATGTTGGTTGCAAATTCTCCCGGAGCCACATTCGTGACCTCAATCCCGAAAGGCTTCACTTCCATCCGGATCGCTTCGGTCAGGATTTCGAGTGCGCCTTTTGCCGCCGAATAAATCCCGCGGTACGGCAATCCCATATAACCGGCAATCGACGTAATATTAATGATGAGTCCCGATTTTTGAGCACGCATTTGCGGCATAACCGCTTTCATGACTTCGATCGGGCCGAATAAATTGGTTTCAAAATTGTTTCGGATTTCCTCAGTTGGAATTTCTTCTACCGGGCCGATGATCCCAACACCTGCATTGTTGATGACGACGTCGATTCTTCCCGAAATCGAAATGACTTTCGCAACAGCAGTTTGTATGCTTTCAACATTTCGAACGTCAAGCGCGATCAAAGGAAAAACCGAATTCGTAATTTTTTGGGGATTCCGGCTGGTGCCATAAACGACAAAACCTTTGTGGTGCAGGAATTCGCCAATCGATTTCCCGATTCCCGAAGAACCGCCGGTGATTAAAACTACTTTATCCATTTATAGCATTGAGATGTGAGAATTGAGATTTTCGAACGTAAAGATAAGTGATGATTTTGGATTTGCGAACAGGATTTGTGGTTATAAATTTGGAAAATATTGCTCCGTCATAGCCCCGATTGCAATGGAAATCCTTTTTTGGTGAGGAACGAACCGAAAAAGATTGAAATGAAAAGCGGGACGAAACATCAATTGAAAACAAAATGCCGCTGCTCCCAAAACAAAAAAATCCTCCAAAGGGGAAGATTTTTCTGTTAATTTTAAAAAAGGCAAGCGACCTACATCGCACCGCTACGACCATATACCTTTGCTATGTTCCCATCCTGGAGGAGTCTACGGGAGCTGGTCGTGTAGGACTTGCCGTTGCAAATATACAATCTTTTTGTATTTTCGCAAGAGCAAAACGGGATATTCGTTGACTTTAAATCACAAACGGAACAAAAAAATACGCATGAAAAAACATAAACTGTTATCAGTCATTCTATTAGGCGCATCGATTTTTGGCTGCGACCACAACAAAAAAAATGAAGAAAGTTATTTTAGCTTTGACCAGGCGAAGATGAAAGCGCAATATGAACCATCGGAAACGGTAAATGTGGCGATTTTAAACGCGCAGAATAAAAAAATTGACAGCATTGTTTATTATGTGAACGATAAAAACATTGCTTCGAAAAAAAGCGCGGAAAGTGTTTCTTTTGATTTAAAAGGAAAAAAACTGGGGTACCAAAACCTCAAAGCTTTGGTGTATTTTGATGGCGACACCGCTGGCGAAGAAGTCAATGGCCGCGTGGAAGTGATCTCAGAAGTGCAGCCGAAATTACTGAGTTATACGGTGGTGAATACCTATCCGCACGACACCAAATCATTTACCGAAGGGCTGGAGTTTTTTCGCGATACGCTGATGGAAAGCACCGGACAGAAAGGCGCTTCGTATTTCAGGAAGATCAATTACAAAACGGGTTATGTGTTCAAGCAGATCAATATGGAACCGCAGTATTTTGGCGAAGGAATTACAGTAATTGGTGATAAGATCTTTCAATTGACGTGGCAGGACAATACCGGATTTGTGTACAATGCAAACAGTTTGAAACTCGAGAAAACATTCCATTATGATAAAAAAATCGAAGGCTGGGGAATGACCAATGACGGCAAGGTGATTTATGAATCAGATGGTACGGAGAAAATCTGGATGATGGATCCGGCGACGCAAAAAATTTCCGATTATATCAATGTGTATTCTGGCGGCAACAAAATTAAGGCGATCAACGAACTCGAATGGATCAATGGAAAAATTTATGGAAACATCTGGCAAAAAGATGCGATTGCGGTGATCAATCCTGCAACCGGAGCGGTAGAAGGCGTTTTGAATTTGGCCGATTTAAGAAAGCAAATTACGGCTCCGAATGCGGAAGTGCTCAACGGAATTGCCTACAACCCAAAAACTAAAACCATTTTCGTTACCGGAAAATACTGGGACAAACTATTTGAGATCAAGGTGTTGGAATAAATCATCCTATAAAAAGCCGGAATAATCATCCGGCTTTTTTATTTAATATACTTTCGAAAAGTTAAAAATGTTGAATTTCAATTTTACATTCCCGATATTACTTTCCCAAATCTAAATAAATAACCTATGAAAAAGTACTTAACCTTATCGTTAATCGCCGTGTTTTGGAGTTGCTCCGGTGATGACAATGTAGAACCACTGCCTGTAAATTTTCTCGAGGCGCAAACATTGACGGATGTTTCTTATGGCGCTGATCCCGAACAAAAAATCGACATTTACCTGCCTCGACGCAAGAACGACCATTCGACCAAAGTGATGTTTTTCGTTCACGGTGGCGGCTGGACCAGCGGATCAAAAGAAGAAATGACCACCTCTCTTGAATTTGCCCAGCAAATATTTCCTGATTATGCTTTTGTGAATATTAGCTACCGACTGGCAACTCCGGAAAGTCCGGCTTATCCAAAACAGATCGATGACATTAAAGCTGTAGTGGCCTTTATCAAAAAATCCGATTATTCGGTTTCCGAAAATTACGCGTTTTTAGGCGTAAGCGCAGGCGCACATTTGTCGATGTTGTATGCTTATGGTTTTGATCCGGCGCATCACGTAAAGGCTGTTTGCAGCATTGTTGGGCCAACAGATTTTAACGATCCTGCTTACACGAAAAATCCCGATTCCGATATCATCATTCAGTACCTGACATCCGACACTTCAAAGAAATTCCTCACAAAAGTGAGTCCGGTTACGTATGTAAGCAGAAGAGCTGCACCAACAATCCAATTTATGGGAAGTGCAGATCCGTTGGTTCCTGCTTCACAAGGACCGCGATTGAAAGCAAAACTCGACAGGTATGGCGTAACAAACGAGCTTAATATGTACGATGCCGGCCACGAAGATTTCAGTCAGACCAACACCGAGGAAATCTATACAAAACTCGGCCTTTTCTTTACAAAATACTTTAAATGATATTTAGCGCGTCTGGAGGATTAAAAAAACCATCAATGCACGAATTAATTTTTAAAATTCGTGCATTCGTGGCTAAATATTAAAACACATTCCGTTTTATCTTCTCTTCTTTGCTGCAGGCTTGGATGCTGGTGCTGGAGTTGCTGAAGCTGCTGATTTCACAGCGTCGTATTTGTTATCCGCGGCGTTATATGCCAGCTTATTTTCCTGTGTTTTATTTTTCAGGATGATATCACCTTCAGGAGAAAGCGTCAAAGCAAAACCTTCATTGCGCATTTTCTCGCTCGTTTGAGAAGCATTTTTCCCTTTGTCAAGCCATAGGATCTCAGTGATTTTTGTGGAAACCTGCGTATTGGAATGCAATTGGGTTTTGGTTGCGGCATTCCATATTTCGGTTACTGTTGTGGTTTTGTCCTCCTTTTTATCTGGAATTTCGGTGAAGCTTTTTTCTGTCCAGGCAATGCTGTAAAGCGGCGTTCCTTTTGAAGTAAACGGCGTAATCGTGCAATTTGTTGGAAGATTGTCTTTTGTGGTTGCGCCCGGGATGCTTTTCAGCGAAAGCGTGTCTTTACTGGTTTTGTTGTCTACAATAACGTAGAACGAATAATCATTTTTCTTTTTTAAAAGTTCAGCTGTGAGGTTGCCCGATTTGGTTAAAACCGTTTTATTGGCATTCGCAGCTTTAGCGGCTGTTTTTTTAGATTTTTGTCCGAATGAAACTCCGGAGATCAACACAGCAGCAAGTAAAAACATTATTTTTTTCATAGTATTTATTTTTGAGGAAACCGAATTTACAAAAAATACAAACGCAAAAGCACCGAAATGATTTTATTAAAAGTTAAAAAATCCGCTTTGCAGAAATTATTATATTTGGCTTATGCCGAAAATTGAAATCAACATCCCGAAACCGTGCAGCGAAAAATGGAACCAGATGTCGCCGAATCAAAAAGGCCGCTTTTGCAATTCCTGCCAGAAAACGGTTTATGATTTTTCAAGCTTACCGGATCACGCAGTTATTAGGAAAATCAAGTCGGAAAGTGCTTTGTGCGGACGATTTTCAGCCGTTCAACTGAACCGCGAATTGGTTGCATCTAAAAAGAAATCCACAATCTGGACAGCGACAATAACAGGGATTTTGAGTCTTTTGAATTCAGCCAATGACAAAATCCAGGCACAGGCAAAACCTGAAATCAACCAGATCATTAAAGATGAAAACTTTCTTGCTGGCGATATCGCGGCAGCGGTTCATCCGGATATCGTAATTTCAGGAATTGTCACCGACGCCAAAGATGGCATTCCGATGCCCGGAGTAAATGTGAATAATTTATCAAAGCAAGGAATTGGTACTACAGTCCAGACTGATTTTGACGGGAAATTTAAAATACCTGCCGCGAAAGATGACATTTTGGTTTTTTCGTTTGTTGGCTATAAGGATACCAAAAAAATTGTTGCCGATTCAAAAATAATGAATGTTGCTATTGCTGAAGACCCAAATATGGTTTTGGCAGGAGAAGTAGTTGTTGTGAGAAAACGCACATTCTTCGGTCGCATCTTCCACTCGATCGGAAATTTATTCAGATAAAAAATGGCCTTGTAAGTTTCATCCGAAAACTACAAGACCATTCTTTAAAATCAATTGTATTGTCTGAAAATACATTACAATCCGAAAGCCCTTTTGATCGCTGCATTTCTTGCCGCATTAAAATCTTTTACCGCAGCCGATTCCGGAACCAGAGAATCAAAAACATGTGTCATTCCCGGGTAAATGTGCAATTCGGCAATGACGCCCGAAGCGGCCAGTTTTTGTGCATATTCGATGGCTTCATCGCGCAAAACATCCATGGTTCCGACTGCAATGAATGCCGGTGGCAAATTTGACAGATCATCGACTAAAATAGGCACCGCAAATTCTGGGATGTTGTCTTTAACATGCGTCAGGTAACAATTCCAGCCATACAAATTGCTGTCGCGATCCCAAACGCCGATATTTAAAATTTCCTTGCTGCTTTCGGTAATGCCTCGAGGATCAAGCATTGGATAGGTTAGCGATTGATGCACGAGTTTCGGGCCCTTTCTTTCCCTTGCCAATATCGCACACGAAGTCGAGAGCAACCCGCCAGCACTTCCGCCGCCAATGGCAATTTTATTTGTATCGATATTGAAAAGCGCCGGGTTATTGGCCACATATTCCAAACCTTCGTAACAATCGTTCACTGGTTTTGGATATGGATTTTCAGGTGCCAACCGGTAATTTACCGAAACGATCACACAGCCAATTTCGAGTGCCATTTGGTATAACGTGCTGTCTTCCTGTTCCGGCAAACCGCTCATGGTTCCACCGCCGTGCATCCAATACAAACAAGGCATTGGACCTTGGATTTTTTTCGGCGTAAAAACCCGAAGTTGGGTTTCGAGCTGGTCTGAGTTTGTAAAATATTTGTTTTCGACAGATAATTCATCTGTAGATGTAACGCCCACTTGCTGCGCCATGCCTTTGAGCGAAGCACGAAAAATGTCTTGTAAAGGCGTTCCCGCAGGTGGCGCAGGCTGGCTGGTGTAGGCTTCAAGCACCGGAATCAGTTCGGGTGCCAACTCATATTTGTATTTCATAATGTTCTGTTTTTAGTTTGCTTGTCCAATGTCTAAACGTTCAATTTTTCCATCTTTATTGAAATGGAATTTAAAATAAGTCCTGAAATCGCCCCAGCTTTCGGTGTGGAAATTCCCATAAATGTCCTTGCCGTCATTTTCTACTTTGTCGATTGACGTAAACTTTTCGTGTCCGCAGGCGTCTATGACGAATTTTTGGAAATCACGCGGACTGCCGTCATCGTATAATTTCGCATCAGCAGAAAAATAAGAAGTAAAAAGTTTGGCGTCGCCATTTTGCCAGGCATCAAAAGCAGCTTTTGCTGTTGGGTTGGTGAGTTTTTCGGTGTTCATTTTGTTTGTTGTTTTTAGTGTTGAATGTTGCTCTTTTGATTTGGATTGGCCGCAGGCGGCAATAGAAACAGAAAGTGCAAATGCAGAAATAATTGATAGCGTTTTCATCTCAATTGGTTTTAGCTAACGGATGCTGTAAGTAAATAATTACCAAATTTAGGAGCAAAAAAGGAAGCTCGACGGCCATTCCTTTGAGGTCTTTGTCTAAGAGATGCAAACACATAATTAAGAGAATCCCGGCTGCCATCAGGAAATTGCCCCAGACGAATGTGCGCGGATGCAGGATCAATACCGCGCTGATCATTGTAATGGCGCCGTTGATCATGAGTCCGGTTTTTGTAAAATTCCATTTGGAGAACATTTCGACCATTTCGGGTTTTGCCGTAAACATCGCCCAGCCTTGTTTCATGCCCATGTAAAATGCCACGAGTATTAATGCTGAATTTATGATTTTTGTTACCATAATTGTGTTGTTTTAAGTTTGTTTGTAGCTAATATAAATATTTATAACTAAAAAAATACCTGTTTGAGCGTTTTTTATATGCGCTTTTTTATTGCTAGACGGCAACCTCACTGCGTTTATACATTATGGAAATCAGAATTTGGAGTTTGTGTCAAAAATTTCAAAATGAAAAATATGTCACGAAAAGTGTGGCAATTTTTTCAAAATAAAAAAGTTGACACAAAAAGTGTGTCAAAAATTTCGAAATGAAAAAGTTGACACAATAAATTTTATTAAGAAAAAAGATAATTAAATATTTATAATGATATTACTATTGGATTTTGGCTCCAATAATTATAAACATAAAAAAACCGGACATTACTGCCCGGTTTCCCAATCTATAATTCAGAAAAATTACTTCACTTCCTCATAATCAACATCCTGAACATTGTCGCCTTGCGCGTCACCTTGCGATTTTGCCTCGCCTTGTGGCTGAGCTCCAGCTTGGTCGCCTTGAGCATACATCGCTTCAGTAGCGGTTTTCCATGCTGCGTTTACGTTGTCCAGTCCTTTTTGAATCGCTTCCAAATCTTGTCCTTGGTGTGCCATTCTTAATTCGGTCAATGCATATTCGATCGCTGTTTTATGATCGGCAGACAATTTATCGCCAAGTTCTTTCAACTGGCTTTCCGTTTGGAAAATCATGCTGTCGGCTTCGTTCAATTTGTCGATGCGTTCTTTTGCGATTTTATCCGCGTCAGCGTTTGCTTCAGCATCTTTTTTCATTCTTTCGATTTCTTCTGCAGTCAATCCAGAAGAAGCTTCGATACGAATGTCGTGTGATTTTCCGGTTCCTTTATCAGTTGCAGATACTTTGATGATACCATTGGCATCAATGTCAAAAGTCACTTCAATTTGTGGAACACCTCTTGGCGCTGGCGGAATACCATCCAGGTGGAAACGACCGATTGTTTTGTTGTCAACTGCCAATGCTCTTTCTCCTTGCAACACGTGGATTTCAACACTTGGCTGAGAATCTGCTGCGGTTGAGAAAACCTGGGATTTTTTAGTTGGGATTGTTGTGTTTGATTCGATCAATTTCGTCAAAACACCACCCATAGTTTCAATTCCGAGTGACAAAGGCGTAACGTCTAACAACAATACATCTTTTACATCACCAGATAAAACACCACCTTGAATCGCAGCTCCAATAGCTACTACTTCATCAGGATTTACGCCTTTTGATGGTTTTTTCCCGAAGAATTTCTCTACTTCTTCCTGGATTCTTGGGATTCTTGTAGAACCTCCAACCAGGATGACTTCGTCGATATCAGATTTTGACAAACCTGCATCTTTCAACGCTTTTGCAACCGGCTCCATCGATCTTTTGATCAATGAATCTGCCAATTGCTCGAATTTTGCTTTCGATAATTTTTTCACCAAGTGTTTTGGTCCTGAAGCAGTTGCCGTAACATATGGCAGGTTGATTTCAGTCTCTGCACCGGCAGACAATTCGATTTTCGCTTTTTCAGCCGCTTCTTTCAAACGTTGCAATGACATTGGATCCAAACGCAAATCGATGCCTTCTTCAGATTTGAATTCGTCAGCCAACCAGTCAATAATCACCTGGTCGAAATCGTCTCCACCCAAGTGTGTATCTCCGTTTGTTGACAATACTTCGAAAACACCGTCACCCAATTCAAGGATCGAGATATCGAAAGTACCACCACCTAAATCGTAAACCGCGATTTTCTGGTCGATTCCTTTTTTGTCCAAACCATAAGCCAAAGCCGCAGCAGTTGGCTCGTTGATGATACGCATGACTTTCAAACCAGCGATTTCTCCGGCTTCTTTCGTAGCCTGGCGTTGTGCGTCGTTAAAGTAAGCAGGAACGGTAATAACCGCTTCAGTAACGGTTTGTCCCAAATAATCTTCCGCTGTTTTTTTCATTTTCTGCAAAGTCATCGCAGACAATTCTTGTGAAGTATACAAACGACCGTCAATGTCCACACGTGGCGTATTGTTATCCCCTTGTACTACTTTATAAGGTACTCTTGACGCTTCATCTTTAGACTCTGCGTACGTATGCCCTACGAAACGCTTGATTGAAGCAATTGTTTTTGTAGGATTGGTTACCGCTTGTCTTTTCGCAGCATCACCTACTTTAATTTCGCCACCTTCAACAAAAGCGATGACAGACGGCGTTGTTCTTTTTCCTTCTGAATTAGGGATTACTACCGCTTCGCTGCCTTCCATTACGGCTACGCAGGAGTTCGTCGTTCCTAAGTCAATTCCAATTATTTTACCCATTTTTAATATATTTAATTTTTATTTGTGTGTGTATTTTTTAAACTCGGCGAGCATTAGACAATCTTTGTGCCATGTCGGGAAAATATTGAAATTGTCAGTTTTTGTTAAAATATGTCATTTGACTGGCTGACAAGTTGGCATTTTTAAATGAAAAAGCGTCGCAAAATACGACGCTTCTGTGTTTTGTTAATTCAGCATTTGTTTAGTTGACATGGGCAAATGTATAATGCTGGGACTCGCCAACTGCCGAAAGTTCTCCCGTTTTTGTTTCTAATATGGTGCCGTTCTTAATCACCCGCAATGTAAAACTGGCGGTTTTTGATCCCGCGCCACCACAATCTCCGTAATAGGTAACCCAATACGTATAATTGCCATTGGCTGCAGTGCCGTTTTCCCAAAATATGTTTTCGTTTGGTCCTAGGTCGCAGTTGTCACATAAACAATCTACGTCTAAAGTTCCTCCGTCGGCGAGGGCATTTGCGTAATAAATGGTATTTCCGGCCGGTGTTTTTACATACAAATCCAAATCAACGTTTTCGGGATTGGTAAACTGAAGATTAAATCTTGGATTTCCATCCTGCCCAACCAATACGGTTTCGGGAATTGGAACTGGTGTTGCATCATCATCATTTTTATTGCAAGAATTTAAAACAACAAATGGCAGTAGAAATGCGAGTAAGAGGGTTGTCTTTTTCATAATGGTTTAGTTTAAAGTTAGTTATTTAAAAATACAATTATTTTCTCAATCTGTAAATACCTAATGGAATTTTGTTAAAAAATGTCAGGCATTTTTTTGAAATTATGCATTGTTCTTCTAAAATGCTTTTCAATCAAATTATACAAACGATTTGGCCGATACATCAGAAATGCCATGAATAAATCGATTTCCTGTCTAATAGTAAACTCCGCAAGCAAATACTAATCCCCGGATTATCTTAAACTGCCAAAGATTTCCCTAACTCTTGAAACTCGCAAATTACTATATTAGCAAAAATTATGAAGCATGTTAGAACAAATAAAAAATAGGTTTAAAAAAAGTCTTGGAGCAGAGCAAAAGAAGAAACTGCATCATTTTATTGCTCGAAATAAAGTAATTGGTTTTTTCAACGGCCTCTTTTTTGGCGGCAACCTGACCAAATTAGCGATCTTATACGGAACAGACAAATGGGGACTTCATTATTACACGCCACACTATGAATCGCATCTCAAAAAATTCAGGCACAAAAAAATATCTTTGCTCGAAATTGGTGTAGGCGGCTATGACAACCCGCACAAAGGGGGAAATTCGTTGCGGATGTGGAAAAGGTATTTTCCTTTCGGCAAAATTTTCTCACTCGACATTTATGACAAATCGCCACAGGAAGAGCGCAGGATCAAGATTTTTCGCGGAAGCCAGGTTGATACGACTTTCCTTGATGAAGTTGTTGAAAGTATTGGAACGATAGATGTCATCATCGACGATGGAAGCCACATCAATGAACACGTCATTGCTACGTTCCAGCATTTATTCCCAAAACTAAAACAAAACGGAATTTATATTATTGAAGACACACAAACCTCTTACCTTGAACATTATGGCGGAAGTTTAGACCTTGAAAACCCAAATACGCTAATGAATTTTTTCAAGAAATTTCCCGACAACTTAAACCATAAAGAATTTGCTTCTGCTGATTACAAACCAAATTATTACGACCAGAATATTTCAGAAATTCATTTTTATCACAATATGATTTTCCTTTATAAGGGTAAAAACCAGGGAAATTCCTGATTTTTTTCAGGAAGTTTTCATGATGATGTCTATGTATTTTGATTCAAAACTGCTTTTCGCCTAAAAAGGTACTTTTCATTAAAGATAACCACTGACAACAGGATCAAACCATAAGAAACAATCTGAATAGTATCAATAGCTTCCCGGAAATAAAACACCGCCAGCAAAAAGTTGATCATCGGATTGATGTACATCAAAATCCCAACTGCCGATGATTTCATGCCTTTTAAAGCATACAATTGCAAAAACATCGGAATGATCGTAAACAATACAACGATAAATCCGAGCATGATGTAAAACAAAGATTCCTGCGGCACGTTTCCACTGTATTTAGGAAAAAATGGCAAAATGACTGCAGCGACAATGACCATTTGAACCGTCAGCATGATGAATTTGTCAAACTGGTTGCTTTTCCGCTGGATGATCAAGTACAGCGCAAAACTCAGAGCAATGAAAAAACTGTAAACCAAGTCGCGCTGGCTGCCAATCGTCAAAATCACACAACTCAGCAAACTCATGCCAACCGCAACCCATTGCCATTTGCTGATTTCTTCTTTCAACAGAATAAAAGCTAGGATCGTTGTCAAAATCGGACACAGCAAATACGCAAACGATGCCGATTTTAAGCTGACATGATTGACGGCATAAATAAACAGGAACCAATTCGTCACCAATAAAAACCCGCTAAAAACCGTCAGTAAAATCGTTTTGTTCTTTGTCTTCCGATCAAAACTTTGAAAAACTTTTAAATCATTCTTTAAAGCTTTTTTACGAAATAAAGTATTGATCAGCAACAGCAAAGTCACCGCAAAAAATACGCGGTAAAATAAAATATCCAGCGATGGATACCAATGCAACGGCTTTAGAGCCAAGCTAAAAAATCCCCAGATCACAAACGCAGTAATGGCAGACAGGTAATATTTATTTGTTGGCATGTTGGGAATTTTGCCGCAAAGGTACACAAGCCTAACACAATTAAATGCACAAAAAACCGAATAACTACTTTTGATTTCTAACTTTCAGTTGTTGTAATCTTAATGTCTCTTAACCTCTTAATGGTTTTTCAAAAAAAAGCTCCAGCTGATTTTCAATATTTTAAGCTATTCCCATATTTGAAATCATATTTTATCAAATTCTCTATTTTTAACGCCACTAAAACGTTTTAATTCTGCAATCGTTATATATTTGTCACTCAAAATAATATTTTGTTATGGAAGAATGTATTTCTGTTTTTGACATGCTAAAGATTGGCGTCGGGCCGTCGAGTTCGCACACGCTCGGGCCTTGGCGTGCTGCCGAACGTTTTCTCGGCGAACTCCGTGCTGAAGGCATTTTGCACCTAACAGAACGCGTCAAAGTTGACTTATACGGATCGCTTTCCCTAACCGGAAAAGGCCACGCGACCGATCTCGCCGTCATGCTCGGACTCAGCGGCCAGGATCCCGAATACATTCCGATTGCGAGCATTTCCGGCATCATCAAATCGATTGAAGACCATCAGGAAATCAATCTTGGTAACGAAATAATGATTCCGTTTTCATTTTTACAAGACATCGTTTTCAATAAAAATTTCCTGCCATTTCATGCCAATGGGCTAACATTTACGGCGTATACGTCAGATGGCCAGCAATACGAATCGACCTTCTACTCCATCGGCGGCGGATTTGTCGTCAAGGAAGAACGCCTCAATGCGAAGAAAAAGATCGAGATCAAATGTGCGTTTCCGTTCCCGATTCAAAACGCCGAAGAACTTTTAAATTACACGATTTCCGAAAATAAAAAAATATCAGAGATCGTTTATGACAACGAAAAATCGATGCGCTCGGAGGAATTTATCGATTCTGAACTGATGCGCATCTGGAATACGATGCTCGAATGCATGTACATCGGCTGCCATTCTGAAGGGATTTTGCCTGGCGGATTAAACGTCAGAAGGCGTGCTTTCGACATGCACCAAAATTTAATCGGACTTTCAAATTATTCGAATCCGCAGGAATGGCTCGAACAAATCAGAAAAACCGAAGTCAAATTCCGCCAGATCTTAAAATGGGTGTCGTGTTTTGCACTTGCCGTAAATGAAGTCAATGCCGCTCTAGGCCGCGTCGTTACTGCGCCGACAAACGGAAGTGCCGGTGTAATTCCCGCTGTTTTAATGTACTACCTAGTCATTGAAAACCACGATGCCGGAGCAAAGGAGATCAAGCAATTTTTAATGGTTGCCGGTGAAATTGGCAGCATTTTCAAAAAAGGCTCTACGATTTCTGCCGCTATGGGCGGATGCCAGGCTGAAATTGGCGTTTCGTCGGCAATGGCAGCAGCGGCGCTTGTCGAAGTCATGGGCGGCACGCCGGAACAGGTTTTAATGGCCGCCGAAATTGCGATGGAACACCATCTTGGCCTGACCTGCGACCCGATTGGTGGACTCGTGCAAATTCCGTGTATCGAACGCAATACGATGGGCGCGATCAAAGCGATCAATGCCGCAGAACTTGCAATGGAAACCGATGCTAAAAATGCGAAAGTGCCCCTCGATAAAGTCATTAACACGATGTGGCAAACGGCAAAAGACATGAATTCCAAGTACAAGGAAACTTCTGAGGGCGGATTGGCAGTTGCCGTGAATATGGCGGATTGTTAACGTTTGTCATTTCCAGTCGCTTTGTCGTTTCGACGTGCTTTGTCATTTCGACGTGCTTTGTCATTTCGACGCAGGAGAAATCTTCTCCCGGTTTGTAGATTTCTCCTGCGTCGAAATGACAAAACTACTCTAGCCCTGATAGAAGCGGCATCCTTTTGTGTAACGCAGTGGAACAAAAGATAAAGCGGATAGCAGGAAAAAGCTCCTGAAAATCAAACAATCCCCAGCCTGAAATAAAATGTGCTTCCCAGTCCCAGCGCACTCTCCACGCCTATCGTTCCCGATTGCGCCTCGATAAATTCCTTGCTGATGGCCAGCCCGAGACCGGTTCCCGATTTGTGGCTGCCCGGAACCTGGAAGTATTTATCAAAAATTTTGGATTGGTAATGTTTATCAATGCCTTTTCCGGTGTCGGTTACCTGAAAAATGAGCTGTTGCGCTTCTTGTTTTAAATGAACGGTAATCTTGCTGTTTTCTGAGGAATAACGGATCGCGTTGGTCAGGAAATTGATCAAAACCCAGGCGGTTTTTTCGGTGTCGGCTTTCACATTTGGCAGGTTGGCTTCGGTATGGATGACCAGTTCGGCCTGCTTTTGCTCCGCTTGTGCTTTGACCGCTTCGATGGCATAATTTACAATGTCATACGGATTGCTTTTTTCAATGTTCAGTTGGATGTTGCCGGTTTCCAGTTGTGACAGTTCGAGCAGTTCGCCGGTAATTTTGAGCAGTCTCTGGCTGTCGTCTTTAATGCTTTCGATAAGCAATTGCTGTTCTTCATTTACCGCTCCGGTTGCCGGTTTTTCAAGCAATTGCAGGCTGAGCTTGATCGATGCGATCGGGGTTTTCAACTCGTGTGAAATGGTCGCAATAAAATTGGTCTTGGCAAAATCAAGTTCTTTAAAAAGGGTGATGTTCCTGAGGATAATGACGTTTCCTATGTCGATCGTACGGTCTTCGCCGGTTGGTATAATCGTGATGTTGACGGTTTCTTTTTCGAAATAACTTTCCTTGTTGTCGGCATAGATTTTCATCGGATGCGGTTTCCCGGATTCAAGGTCGTTGATGATCAGCGATTTCAGCAAGTCATTTGTCAGTGCTAGTGTAGACGCTGTTTTTCCCACAATATCTTCCGATTTCAATCCGATGATTCGCAGCGCTTCATCATTCACAAACAAGATCGTTCCTTCATTGTCAAGCCCGATGATCGGATCGTGCATGTTGTTGATCAGCGTCTCCAACCGTTGCTTTTCGAATGACAGTTTGTACAAATTGCTGTTGTTGTATTCCTGCAGTTTTTCGGCCATGGTGTTGAATGATCTTGCTAGGTCGCCAAATTCATTGTGGTTTGTAAACCGGACACGCTCGGAATAATTCTTATTCGCAATTTGCTGGATGCTGGCTGTTAATTCCTTGATCGGATTGGCAATGTTATTCGGCAGATTCACCAACAAATTAAATGCGATCAAAAAACACAACGTTCCGGTAATCGCAATGTAAAAATTTGCAGATTCGGCCGTTTTCCGGGCGACTTCATTTTTTTGCTTGATCGCAACCATATTGAGTTTCATGATCTCAAAAATATCGCGGCGCATGGCACTTTTAAGGTGTTCGCTTTTCGGGTCTTTTTTGAGCAGGTCGAAATTTTTCTGCAAAGACAGTGTAAAACCGCTTTCACCGGGTTCGGTTACATTGGCCGTTTGATTCTTTAAGCTCGACTCGAAAATTTGTGTCGATTTGTTTTGCTCAGGCAGGATTTCATCAATGGCAAGCAACATATTTCTGGAATATTCGAGCGAATTGTAATTGGCTTTCAGGATATTCTCTGTGTCTTTTTTGATCTGGAACACATAAAAAGCGGCTGTGAGTGCCAATATAATGATCAGCACAAATAACAATCCGACGCCGAGGTTGAGTTTGGTTTTAATTTTCATCAGGACAAAATTACGAGATCGGTATTGGCCGATGACAGGTTGTTGAGCAATTTATTGAAAATGTTCGTTGACAAAATTACTTTAAATAAGTTCAGGTGCGGCTTTCCGATGCAAACCGTTGTAATTTGTTTTTGGGTGCAAATTTCGAGAATTCCATCCGTAATGTGTTTGCGTTCGAGTTTGATGACTTCAGCACCGAGTTCTGTAGCCAATTTAAAATTGTTGATCAGATGGCGTTGTTTGTCCAATGCGATTTTATCACTGCTTTCTTTCGGAATTTCAACATACAAAACATACCATTTGCTGTTATAATATCCGGCGAGCCGCGCTGTTTTCCGGATCACGATCTTTGCAGTTTTGTCATTGCTGCTGATGCAGGCGAGTAGTTTTTCATGCCGGAGCGCCAAACTTTTCGGCACTTCACTTTCGACTTTTCGAACCACCTGGCTCGCGACTTCTTTCAACGCGAGTTCACGCAGCTGTAAAATCTGATCCGATTTAAAGAAATTATTCAGCGCCGTTGCAATTTTATCGGACGTATAAATTTTTCCTTCTTTAAGCCGCGCAATCAGTTCATCTGCCGTAAGGTCGATATTGACGACTTCATCGGCGAGACGCAACACGTTGTCCGGGATCCGTTCCTGTACGTCGACATTCGTTATGTGTTTCACCGCAGCATTCAGGCTTTCTATGTGCTGGATGTTGACCGCAGAAATCACATTGATACCTGCATCCAGGATTTCCAAAACGTCCTGCCAGCGTTTTTCGTTTTTGCTGCCTTCGATATTGGTGTGCGCCAATTCATCGACAATCACGACTTCGGGCCGCAGATTAATGATCGCATTCAGATCCATTTCGTCGAGCTGTTTGCCTTTGTAAAAAAGCGTACGCCGCGGTATAACCGGCAAATCCACGAGCAATTCGTGGGTTTCCTTTCGGTGGTGCGTTTCGATAAACCCGATCTTCACATCGATCCCGTTTCGCAACAGCGTATGTGCTTCCTGCAACATCCGATACGTTTTGCCTACACCGGCACTCATGCCGATGTAGACTTTAAACTTCCCTTTTCTGGATTTCTGGATCAGGTCGAGGAACTGCTGAACGTGCTGTTCTTTATCCATAATTTTTGTTTTATAACCTGAAATTTACTGCAACTGTAAATCGGTTTTCGTTTTTCTGCAAATCGGCTGCCCAAGGCAATGTTGACGGCGCACCGTTTGTAAATCCGGTTGGCGAGGTTGTTCCGCCCGATCCTGTAAAATATGGAACTGATGCGTTTCTGTAACCATATTCAAATCTGAAAGTGACATAATCGCTCGGCATAATGTCAAATGTAGTGGTAAACTGGAACAACCGCAGCTTTTCATTATTGGCAATTGCGGCGTCGTAATTGTTCGGAATATCGCCAGTTGCAGCAGGCGTAAAAGCCAAATAAGGCGAAGTGTTCACGCCATTTACAACCGATTGGTTCGTTAAATAATCGCCGCGCAACGTGATAGCCATTTTATTTTTATTGAACCAGATCCTGTTGGCCAATGACGTTCCGAGCATAAAATTCTGTGAGGCTTTTACCACGTCATTTGCTTCATCATTCCTCTGGAAACCATAATGCGAATTCAGGCTGAATGCGGCTTGTGAAATGCCTTTAGAATTTGGGTTTTTGTAATAACGCGCGACAATGCTATTGTCATGGTGAAAACGAATTCGGTTGGATTGATTGCCAAATTCATCCGGGTTTTGCGTGTCTTTTCCGTAATAAAAATTGGCGACCAATTGCAGGTTTTCGTTCGGACGGTAATAATTTGAATTTCCAACACCCGGGCCTTTGCTGTAACTGTTGTAAGTTTGCCAGCCGTTTAAAAGCCACAATTCGGTCTTGAATTTCGCCGACGGATACAATTGCACGCGTGCTCCCGAAAAATAAAACGGTGTAAAATCACACACCATACTGCGCTGGTAACTCCAGTTTTCCTGCGTGATGTAACTTTCCAGTCCGATGTAGCTCATGAAAATCCCCATTTCGATGTTCAGGCCGTGCATTACATCAAAATGGTAACCAGCTGCGGCTTCACGGATGTATTTGAGGTTGTTGATGTTTGTGTTTCTTCCGCGATACACCGATCCGTCCAAATCGTTCACGATCGAGCCCATTTGGCCGTATTGCAGCCAGATTCTTCCGATGATATTTTTGTAATTGGTTTCGATTCCGATGCTTGCCAAATTCAGCGTGAATTCATTGTGACGGCCAATAGTCGATGAATTTGTCTGTGTATTGTCGATCGGCTTTGCAAAATTGTAATTGTAGTACGTATCGAGATACGCTACGCCGATCAAAATTGTTTCGCCATCGCTGTCTTTTAAGGACAACGGAAAATTCTTCTGGCGGTTTTGCCCGTTGATCCAAGTCAGATCCATGCCGTCAAACGGGATTTTGGATTGGATCGAATCGGTTTGTGCGTTCATCGAAATGGCGCAGAAAAATAGCAAGAGTAAGGTGCTGAATAGTTTCATAAGAGTAATGGTTGTTGTTTATTGTAATTTGTTTAAAGCAAGGTTGAGTTCGAGTACGTTGACTTTTTCAGGCCCGAAAACCGATTTTTCGATGTGTTCCGAAATCAGTTTTTGGATTTTACTTTCGTCGATTTTCCGCACTGCAGCAATGCGCTTGATTTGGATTTTCGCACCTTGGACAGAAATGTCAGGATCGAGTCCGCTGCCCGAAGCCGTCACCATATCCGAAGGAATTTCAGATTGTTTCAAATACGGATGCGCAATCAAAAAAGTATCGATGCGTTTCTGGATCAATGCTAAATATTCAGGATTTGAAGGTGCTTTATTGCTTCCCGCGCTTCCCGCCGCATTGTAATTCACCGCCGACGGCCTGCCCCAGAAATAATTCGACTGGTTAAATTCCTGCCCGATGCGTCGGTAGCCAACAGTTTTGTCATTTAATGCAATCGTTTCGCCTTTGCCATGGTTCGGTGCAAACTGTGCAATGCCAAACACCGCCAGCGGATAAATTCCGGCAAATAAAATGAGTGTCACGATTGTTAATTTAATCATTGGAAATATATTTTTCATAATTTGAGTTTTTTAGTTGCTGAGTACCTGAGAAACTGAGTGCCTGAGTTTTCTGATCGCTCAGCTACTCAGTTTCTCAGCTACTCAGTCACTCTACATGAATAATGCGACAAGCAAGTCAATGAGTTTGATCCCGATGAACGGAACAATCAATCCACCAAGGCCGTAAATCAAAAGGTTTCTTTTTAAGATGGCGCTTGCGCCGATGGGTTTGTAATCGACCCCGCGCAATGCCAGCGGAATCAGGATCGGAATGATGATGGCATTAAAGATCACCGCCGATAAAATTGCGCTTTCCGGACTGTGCAAATGCATGATGTTCAAACCTTCGAGCGCCGGAATCGCGGTGATGAAAAGCGCCGGAACGATCGCAAAGTATTTCGCCACATCATTCGCGATCGAAAATGTTGTCAGCGTGCCGCGTGTCATTAGTAATTGTTTCCCGATTTCAACGATCTCAATCAGTTTCGTTGGATCGTTGTCTAAGTCGACCATATTTCCGGCTTCTTTGGCAGCTTGGGTTCCGCTGTTCATCGCCACGCCAACATCGGCTTGGGCCAACGCCGGAGCGTCATTCGTGCCATCGCCCATCATCGCGACAAGCTTGCCCATTTGCTGCTCGTTTTTGATGTAATTCATCTTGTCTTCGGGTTTGGCTTCGGCGATAAAATCATCGACACCGGCTTTTTCCGCTATAAATTTGGCCGTCAACGGATTGTCTCCGGTAACCATAACCGTTTTGACGCCCATTTTCCGCAAGCGGTCGAAGCGCTCTTTCATTCCGGTTTTAATGATGTCCTGCAATTCGATCACGCCCTGGATTTGTCCGTTTTTGATTACAACCAAAGGTGTTCCGCCGTTTGAGGAAATTTCGATCACTTTATTCGCAGTATCTTCTGGATATGCATTTCCTGCTTGCTGTGCGATATTTTTTGCCGCGTCCTGAGCGCCTTTCCGGATGTTGGTTCCGTCTTTTAAAATGACGCCGCTGGTCCTGGTTTCTGCAGTGAATTTGATCGTTTCAGAAATATCCGAAGCCAATGAAGTCAGCAATAATTTCCCGCCGTTTTCATCGAGCTGTTCGCTAAGCTCGATAATGCTTTTGCCTTCGGGCGTGTCATCGGCAAGCGAACTCATCACAGCCGACCGTACGAAATCTGAAAAAGCAATGCTTTTTGTCGGATAAAAATTCGTGGCTTTCCGGTTTCCAATAGTGATCGTTCCGGTTTTATCCAACAGCAACACATCAATATCCCCGGCAGTTTCGACGGCTTTTCCCGATTTGGTGATCACATTGGCACGCAGCGCACGGTCCATGCCTGCAATCCCGATCGCTGAAAGCAAACCACCGATCGTTGTCGGGATCAAACAAACAAACAATGAAATAAATGCCGCAATGGTAATAGGCGCGTTTGCGTAGTCAGCAAAAGGTTTTAAGGTCACGCAAACGATCACGAAAATGAGCGTAAAGGCCGCGAGCAATATGGTCAATGCGATTTCGTTTGGCGTTTTCTGGCGGCTCGCGCCTTCAACCAAAGCGATCATTTTGTCAAGGAAACTTTCACCGGGTTCAGATGTTACAATGACTTTTATCTTGTCCGAAAGAACTTTCGTTCCGCCCGTAACCGAGCTTTTATCACCTCCAGATTCCCGGATTACCGGTGCACTTTCTCCAGTAATCGCACTTTCATCAATCGTAGCCAAACCTTCGATGATTTCGCCATCGGTTGCGATCAGGTCGCCGCTTTCGCAGATGAAGACGTCGCCTTTTTTTAATGAGGACGAACTGATATTTTCAATTGTACCATCTGCCAAAACTTTTCTGGCTGGTGTTTCTTCGCGGGTTTTTCGCAAACTGTCGGCTTGGGCTTTTCCACGTGCTTCCGCAATCGCTTCGGCAAAATTGGCAAACAAGAGCGTGGCGAGTAAAATCAGAAATACGATAAAATTATAAGCGAAACTGCCTTGTTCCTGTGCGCCGAATAATATGGCGATGCATACGACAAACATGATTGCCGTTCCGATTTCAACGGTGAACATCACCGGGTTTTTGAACATCACTTTCGGGTTCAGCTTAACGAATGATTGCACGAGCGCATCTTTCATCTGGCTTTTTTCGAACAATGAATTGGATTTATTTTGAGACATTTTAATTTATTTTAGGGTAAAATATTCGGCCAACGGGCCAAGCGCCAAAGCAGGAAAAAAGGATAAGGCTGCGATAATTGCAATGACCGCGAAAACCATCACACCGAAAATTGTCGTGTCGGTTTTTAAAGTTCCGGCACTTTCGGGGATGTATTTTTTATTGGCAAGCAATCCGGCTATGGCTAATGGGCCGATGATCGGAAGAAAACGCGCCAGCAATAAAACAATTCCCGTGCTAATATTCCAAAATGGATTGTTATCGCCAAGTCCTTCAAAACCAGAACCGTTGTTTGCAGCACTTGAAGTGAATTCGTATAACATTTCAGAAAAGCCATGATGCCCGGGATTGTTAAGCCAGGCTGTGGCGTTTCCGCTAAACCAAAAACCCATTTCAGTATTGTGAGCGGCAAAATAAGAGGCCAATGCCGTTCCGGATAAAATCAAAAACGGATGCAGGATCGCAATGAACGCCGCAATCTTGACTTCACGCGCTTCAATCTTCTTCCCGAGAAATTCCGGGGTTCTTCCCACCATCAAACCCGAGATAAAAACGGCAAGGATGATGAAAATGTAAAAATTCAGAAAACCTACGCCACAGCCGCCATAAAAAGCATTGACCATCATGCCGAGCAATTGCATCGCCCCTGAAACCGGCATCGCACTATCGTGCATGCTGTTGACCGAACCCGTCGAAATAGCCGTCGTTGCAATGCTCCAAAATCCGGAAACAGCTGGCCCGAAGCGCACTTCTTTGCCTTCCATTGCACCTGAAACCTGCGAAATCCCCATTTTTTCAATCGCCGGATTTCCGTTTGCTTCGGCAATCATTGTAGGAATCAGCAGCAATAAAAAACCTGCCGTCATGACACCGAAAATGATATAGGAAAATCTTCTTTTTTTTAGGAAGAATCCAATTGCGAAAATCATTGCAAACGGAATCAGCAGTTGTGCAATCAGTTCAACTGCATTCGTGAAATAAGTTGGATTTTCTAACGGATGCGCCGAATTGGCCCCGAAAAATCCGCCGCCATTCGTACCAATATGTTTAATTCCGATGAAGGCCGCAGCAGGCCCGCGCGACACTTCAATGGTTTGTCCTTGTAAGGTTGTAATCGAATCTTTGCCTTCAAAATTCATAGGCGTCCCGCTAAAAACCAGGACAATGGCAACGATTGCTGAAAGCGGCAATAAAATACGCAAACAGCTTTTTACGAAATAATTGTAAAAATTCCCAAGCTTGTCAGTCGTGCGTTCGCGCATTGCAGTAAAAACGACAACAGCCGCGGCAATGCCGATTCCGGCAGAAACAAATTGCAGGAACATCAACACAAGTTGTGACAAATAAGACACGCCGGTTTCACCTGAATAATGCTGCAAATCGCAATTGACTAAAAATGAAATGGCCGTATTAAAGGCAAGATCTGGCGACATGGACGGATTGTGATCCGGATTCAGCGGTAAGAATCCCTGTGAAAGCAAAACAAAAAAAGCAAGGAAAAACCAAACCATGTTGAGTCCCAATAAGGTTTTCAGGTGCTGTTTCCAGTCCATTTCCTTTTGGATATCGATGCCCGATATTTTGAAAATGGCTTTTTCAATCGGATTAAAAATTGGGTCGAGAAACGTTTTTCCACCCGAAAAAATCCGGGCAATGTAATTTCCAAGCGGAACAGCCAGTGCGATCGAAACGATGAAAATGGCTACTACACCAAGTATTTCTGTATTCATAATATTAAAATTTTTCAGGTTTGATGAGGACATAAACCAGGTAGCCGAAAACGGCGAGCGCGACAATAAATAGTACAGCCATGATTTAAATTTTTTCGAAGAAATCGACGGTTTTGAAACAAATCGCAAACAGCAAAATGGTGACTGCGATCAAGATAATGGTAAGAATCATTTGAATTTGAATTAAACGCCGGTAGCGTTGATTTGCCTGATGTATTCTGCTTTTAGGGTTTTCGGGAACAGGTTTGAAATGTTGCAATGGCGCAGTTCCATAAAAGATGAAACCGAAAACACATACACATTTGAGATCGCAATTTTCGTTTCATTGCTTCCTGTTGCAAACAGCCTTTCGGCCAATGCGAGGCACTTTTTTGCGCGGATGATGTTTCCGGTAATGATCGCAGTTTTGGTGATTTCGGCAAAACGTTCTGCTTGGTTGTAGATCGTTGTGGCTTGATTTTTCATGAGGTGAATTTTTATGTTTGCACCGCAGTTAGCCAAAGCCATTCCGAAATGTGGCACGCGCAATCAATCTATTGAAAAACAATTATTTAGCCAAAAACCATAAAATTTTCCCATAAAAAAAGCCTATCGTTTTGATAGGCTTTTCTCATTATGATACCATTTTAATGGATGTTGTATTCTTCGAGTTTGCGGTAAAGTGTTGCAATGCCAATTTCAAGCAGGCGCGCCGTTTCGGCTTTGTTGCCTTTGGCATAATTGAAGACTTTCTGGATTTGGAGTTTTTCCGTGCTGGCGAGTGAAAATGCCGACATCGATTTGGTGCTTTTTTCAGCCTGATGCTGGATTTCGTAAGGCAATTCTTCAACGGTCAAACGGTCGTCATTGGCCAAAATTACAGATCTTTCAATAATGTTTTTAAGTTCGCGTACATTTCCCGGCCATGTGTAGGTTTCGAGTTTTTCGATAAATGCGTCATCGACGGTTAAAGTTTTTTTGTTCGTTTTTGCAGAAAATTGTTTTGTAAAATATTGAATCAAAGGAGCAATATCCTTTACTCGTTCACGCAACGGCGGAATATTGATCCCGAAAATATTCAACCTAAAGTATAAGTCAGAACGGAAGTTGTGCGCGTCGCTTTCCGTTTTTAGATCGCGGTTTGTCGCGGCAATCAAACGGAAATTGGATTTTTTTGGCGTCGTATCGCCTACGCGGATGTATTCGCTGGTTTCTAGCACGCGCAGCAATTTGGCCTGAAGCTCAAGCGGCATTTCGCCAATTTCGTCGAGAAATAACGTTCCGCCGTTGGCTTCTTCTATAAAACCTTTTTTGTCTTTTAAAGCGCCGGTAAATGCGCCTTGTTTGTGTCCGAACAATTCGCTTTCGAGGATTTCCCGGCTGAAAGTGCTGCAGTTTAAAGCAACGAAAGATTGCCCGGCGCGGTTGCTGTTTTCGTGGATCGCCTGGGCAAAAACCTCTTTTCCGGTTCCGGTTTCGCCGGTTAATAAAACGGTCGAATCGGTTTTGGCAACTTTCCTGGCGAGATCAATGACTTGCTCGATGGCTTTGGATTTTCCGATGATCGCGTCGAACGAATATTTATCGGAAATGCGTTTTTCGAGCTGCTGTACTTTTTGCTGCAGCTGCGTTTTTTCGAGCGCTTTGTACAGCAACGGAATGATCTTATCGTTGTCGTCGCCTTTGACGATATAATCGAATGCGCCGTTTTTCATGGCCTGGATGCCGTCAGATATTTTGCCGAAAGCCGTGAGTAGAATGATTTCAATGAATGGAAATTCAGCTTTGGCCTTTTCGACAAATTCTACGCCGTTCCCGTCGGGAAGCTTCACATCGCAAAGGATGACATCGATATTGTTTTGGCCGATCTTTTTGAAACCCGACTTCAGATCGGGCGCTTCGAAGACTTCGAAACCTTCCGATTTGATGATGCGAACGAGCAGTCCGCGGAGTTTTTCTTCGTCGTCGATGATGAGGATGTTTTTCAAAACGGGATATTTTTTGAGTACAAAATTACATTATTTTGGTTGGCTGCCGATGCAAACCGATTGGTTTCATTTTACGGCGGGTTTTGCGTTAGGGATGGAAGCGGCATCCTTTTGAGGAGCGCAGCGGAACAAAAGATACAGCGGACAGCCCGGCACCGGCATCGAAATCCTTTCGGCCCGGACAAACTTTCCTGCCGGGGAAACGCCCAAACCGAAAAAAATATGTCAAAAAGATCGGTGATTTAACTTGCATAAATAAAGCATTTAGTACTTTTACGTACCAAAAAAAACATTATGTCGGTTGCGAAAAAAGATTACAAAAGGATTACGGTGAAATCACTGATCGAGATGAAAGCCAATGGCGAAAAAATCTCGATGCTCACGGCCTACGATTTTACGATGGCGAAAATTGTGGATACGGCCGGGATTGACGTGATTCTCGTGGGCGATTCTGCTTCAAACGTCATGGCCGGGCACGAAACGACTTTGCCGATCACTTTAGACCAGATGATTTACCACGCGGCATCGGTGGTTCGTGCGGTGGAACGCGCTTTGGTGGTCGTCGATCTGCCTTTTGGAAGTTACCAGTCGGATCCTAAAGAAGCGTTGCGCTCCTCGATCAGGATTATGAAAGAAAGCGGCGGACATGCGGTAAAACTCGAAGGCGGAAGCGAAATTAAAGATTCAATCAAGAAAATATTAAATGCCGGAATTCCGGTGATGGGCCATTTGGGTTTGACGCCTCAATCGATCTATAAATTTGGGACTTACACCGTTCGCGCTAAAGAAGAAGCGGAAGCGGAAAAACTCATTGAAGATGCCAAATTGCTTGAAAGAATTGGGTGTTTTGCTGTTGTTTTAGAAAAAATCCCGGCGCATCTGGCGCAAAAAGTAGCCGAAAGCATTTCGATTCCCGTCATCGGGATTGGAGCCGGTGGTGGCGTTGACGGACAGGTTTTGGTGATTCATGACATGCTTGGGATGAACAATGAATTCAGTCCGCGCTTCCTTAGAAGATACGCCAATTTATACGACACGATGACTTCGGCGATCGGGCAATATGTGAGCGATGTGAAATCGAAGGATTTTCCGAATGAGAAAGAACAGTATTAATTAATAATGTATAATTAATAATTAATAATTACTCGTATTGTCTACACCTTTTGGGCAATTGTTAATTATTCATTGTTAATTATTGATTGACATGAAAACCATCTCCGATAAGAGTAACCTTCAGGTACTTCACGAAGACAACCACATCATCGTGGTCAACAAACGTGTGGGCGACATTGTACAGGGCGATAAGACCGGCGACAAACCGTTGTCTGAAGTTGTGAAAGAATACCTCAAGGACAAATACAACAAACCCGGGGAAGTATTCCTGGGCGTGGTGCATCGACTTGACCGGCCGACGACGGGAATTGTGGTTTTTGCGCGGACTTCCAAAGCATTGACGCGGTTGAACGAGTTGTTTAAAAACCGTGAAACGCAAAAAACCTATTGGGCTGTTGTTAAAAACAAACCGCCGAAATTGGAGGACAAACTCGTTCATTATCTGAAAAGGAATGAAAAAAACAACACTTCAAAAGCACATTTAAAAGAGGTTCCCGAAAGTAAAATCGCGAGCCTGGATTATAAGATCATCCGGGAACTCCATCATTATTTTGCACTCGAAATCAACCTACATACTGGCAGGCACCACCAAATCCGGGCACAGCTTTCAGCCATTGGTTCACCCATAAAAGGCGATCTTAAATACGGGGCAGACCGCAGCAATCCTGATGGGGGCATTCATTTGCATGCCCGGCAGCTGGTATTTACGCATCCGGTGAGCAAAGAGGAACTGAAAATTACTGCGCCAGTTCCTGACGATGCCGTCTGGAAATCTGTATAATGTCACATAATAAAACTGTTGAAAATGAATTTTAAAACCGATATTGATTTTAGGAAACAGGCGCTCAACCGATTGCTAGACAGCATTTTATTGCATGAACAGGACATCATCCAGGCGTTGTATGATGATTTTAAAAAGTCTGAATTTGAGGCGGTCGTTACTGAAACCGGTTATGTCATTTCAGACTTAAAAAATACCATAAAAAATATCAGGAAATGGGCAAAGCCAAAAAGGGTTTTTCCGTCTTTACTGAATTTTCCGTCTTCAGATTTCATTTTCAGCGAACCTTACGGAAAGATATTGGTCATTGCGCCGTGGAATTATCCTTTTCAGCTTGCAATGTGCCCGATGATCGCTGCTGTGGCCGCCGGAAATGCGGTTGTTTTAAAACCTTCGGAACTGACTCCGAATACATCGGGCGTGATCGCCGAAATCATCCGTGAAAGTTTTGACCCGACACATGTAGAGGTTTTCTTAGGCGGTCATGAAGTATCAGAAAGGTTGCTTGAAAGGCGCTGGGATTATATCTTTTTTACAGGAAGTATCGCTGTAGGTAAAATCGTTGCAAAGGCTGCATCAGAGCATCTTACACCGGTTACATTGGAACTTGGTGGTAAAAATCCGTGTATTGTCGACGCGACTGCGAATCTGCCCCTGACAGCAAAAAGGATCGTTTGGGGAAAATTCATAAATGCCGGCCAAACCTGCATTGCACCTGATTATATTTTGGTTCAGAACAAAGTCAAAAACAAACTTGTCTCCCTTTTGACCGCGGAAATCAAAACGGCTTATGGCGAAGATCCTGAGTTATCTCCCGACTTTCCACGCATCATCAATGCCAAAAACTGGCGCAGGCTCGCTGATATGATCGACCAAACCAAAGTGCTGACAGGCGGAAAAAGCAATCCCGAAAATTTATATTTGTCTCCTACACTGATCGACGAGCCCGATCTTCAGAGTGCTGTCATGCAGGAGGAAATTTTCGGGCCGATACTGCCATTAATCTCTTACGAAAATGAAAAAGAGCTCGAAACGATCATTTCCAAATACGAAAAACCTTTATCACTTTATGTTTTCTCAGACGACAAATCTTTTGCACAAAGAATCATAAAGAATTTTTCTTTCGGCGGCGGCTGCATCAACGATACGGTCATTCATTTTGCAAATAAAAACCTGCCCTTTGGTGGTGTTGGCCATTCGGGAATTAGCGCTTATCACGGCAAGCGCAGTTTTGATTTGTTCTCACATCAAAAAGCGATCGTCAGGAAAGCCAATTGGCTCGATTTGCCTTTCAGATATGCACCATACAAAGACAAACTCAAGGCCATCCGTTTTTTTATGAAATGGATGTAAATTTGTTAATCTACAAAATATATGTAAGTTTTTTCTCTATTACTACAATATCAAAAGTATTTGGCAGAAGTGTAAATACGTTTTGGATTAATTGAAAACTATCTTCAAATAAAGATACTTGTTGGTAAAGCACTGATATTTAGTTATTTGAAAAATAAATTCTATACATTTGTCCCACTTTGAGACTATAGTTTCCAGATAATTGGGAATCTACAGAAGTTTCTTTCAACAAATTTTAAGAAAATAATTGGCTGTAAAACTAAATTTTATATTTTTATAATGTCTCAAGCCAATAAAATCAATGCCTCCAAGCAACAAAATATTCGCAACTTTAATGATCAGCCTGTTTGTAATGTGTAAAACACATGCTTCAGGATCGTTTGGGAAAACGGCAATTCTAGCTGGAATAGAAACACAGCCATTCTATTTGCATCCCTGGTTTTTAATCGCATTGTTGCTCATTACCGGGATTTTATTTTATGCGCTGTTTACCCGAAAATCAAAATACAATAAGAATTTAGTCCGAAATTATTCCGAAATCAATACGACAGCCGATCAATATCAGTTGTATCTGTTGTTTTTCGGAATTGTCTTTTTCATTACAGAAGTGTTCCTGGAACTGTTTAAAGTCCGCTTAAAAAGCGAATTGCTCGCCAATACACTTTTCAGTTTGGTATTGCTCGCCCTGTATTTCACCAGCCAGAGAAGCAAAGCAATTAAGGGCAACATCCAAAAGATTTTTCTCACGCTTTTCCTTCTGTACGTCTTTTATTCACTGTACAAAATCACTTTTCTGCCTTTTGAAATTATTACACTGACAGAATTGATCCTGGCGTTTTTCTTTTCTTACAATACGTTTAAAAACATCAAGCAATACCTGTTTTTCATCGGATCGATGTTTGCTGTCGTGACTTGGCTGCTCGTGGACGAAAGGTTAGATTCGGCAATTATCGGCATCATGTACAACGCCTTAATCATCATTTCGGTATTCCATTACACCAAACACATCGGATTGCTGAATGCCCAGGACAAGTTTTTATTTGCCAATGAAATCGTAAACAAGGGAAATTCGCTCACCATTGTCACCAACAAAAAAGGGGAAGTATCCTTTTGCAGCGACACCATCACGCCCATTTTAGGATATTCACCACAGGAAGCCATGGGCATGGGATTTTGGGAAATTACCGAAGATGCGGAATTCATTGGTGAGGCCTATCATGATAATTTTATTGATGAAAGGCTGCACATCCGAAAGCTCAAATGCAAAAACGGCGAATACAAATACATTCAGTGGAAAGATAAAAAATACACCGATGACATGACCATCGGTATCGGCCAGGATGTTACTGAGCAGGTTTTGATGCAAGACCAATATAAAAATCTCGTGCAATCGGCGACTGATATCATTCTTGAAACTGATGTCGACGGAAACCTTACTTTCATCAACGAATTTACAGAAAAAACCCTCGGCTACCGCCTGAAATCTGTGCTGGGCATGCATTACACCGAATTCATCCGCGATGATTTTAAAGAGCCTGTGCTGTCCTTTTTTGACAGCCTTGATTACTATATCACCAATCACGAAACGCTCGATATCCCAATTTACAATAAAAACGGCGAACTCATCTGGATCTCGCAAAAAGTAAATGCGCGAAGAAACAACAATGGTGAAGTCATCGGATATTCATCGATTGCCCGTGACATTACCGCAATAAAAATTCTGGAGACTGAAAGGGCAAATCGCCAGGAAAAAATCCAGCATTACAACGAAACTTTAAAGATTTTTGCGGCAACGACCTACTCCAATCAGGAGGATTTTGAAAATATCCTGAAGAACATCCTTGAAACTGCAACGAAAACCTTGGGCGTAAACCGCTCGAGTTACTGGAATTATTATCCTGATAAAATCCGCTGCCGCAATATGTTTGACGTCGACCGGAATAAATTTGAGAAAAACTTTACGCTCTCGAAAGCCGCTTATCCGAAATATTTCGATACGATTGAAAATGAAATGCAGGTCGTGGCTTCCGATGTGTATTCGAATCCGATTACGGCCGAATTGTGTGCCGATTACATCCCGAAAAACAAAATCCTTTCGTTGCTCGACACGCCGATTTTCATGAATGGCGAACTCAAAGGCATCATTTGCTTTGAAACAACGGCCGAGATAAAAATCTGGGATACGGAAGACATTAATTTTGCGCGTTCGGTTTCCGACCTGATTATCATCGCTTTAGAATCACAGCTCAGGCTTGAAGCCGAAAATACATTGGCCTATAAAAGCGAATTGCTGTCAGCCATGTCGCAGTGTACCGAAAAATTCCTGAACAGCAAAAACATCAATGACGTATTTGCCGATGTGCTGATTATCATTGGAAATGCAACAAAGTCAAGCCGCGCCTATTATTACGAAAACGACCTCGAAACCAATCTGATCAGCCAGAAACACCGTTGGCTGACCAACAATACGGCGCTCACGGCAAACAACGAAAAGCTCCAAAATTTGCCGCACAGTTTTTTTGAAGAATTGATCGATCCTTTGCTGCACAACAAGATTTTTGTGGCGCATACGCGAAAAATCAAAAATGAATCGCTCAAGGCTAAACTCCAGCAACTCGACGTGGTGTCGATCATCCTGTTTCCTATTTTCGTTAAAAATAAGTTCCACGGATTTTTAGGTTTTGACGATATCTACAAAGAGCGCGTTTGGACCGATGATGAAATTAAGATCCTTTTCAATCTCGCCACGAATGTTTCGCTGACGATCGAGAAAATCTACAGCGAGCAAAGCATCCAGGAAAGCGAAGAAAAATTCAGGCTTTTGGCCAACAACATTCCGGGAACGGTTTATTTGTCTAAAAATGATCCGAATTGGACGAAAATTTACCTCAATGACGAGATTGAAAAGCTGACCGGCTATCCAAAATCGGATTTCTTGGAGCATAAAAGGCATTTCATCGACCTGATTTTTTCCGAAGACAAAGAACGGACTTTGCAGGAAGACAACGATGCGATCCAGAGCGGCAAACCCATCCATTCGATTTACCGCATCAAACGAAAAGACGGCGAAACGGTTTGGGTCGAGGAATTTGGTGAACCGATTTACAAAGACGGCGAAATTGCATTTATTGAAGGGATTTTTATCGATATTACGGAGCGAAAACTCAATGAAACTGCCGTAAAAGAAAAGGAAATTGCAGAAGCGGCCAACAAAGCAAAATCAGAATTCCTGGCGAATATGAGCCACGAAATCCGTACGCCGCTAAACGGAATCATTGGTTTTACCGATTTATTGGCCAACACCAAACTCGAAGATTTTCAAAAACAGTACATGAACACGGTGAACCAATCGGCTAAACTGCTCATGGAAGTCATTAGCAACATTCTTGATTTCTCTAAAATCGAATCGGGAAAACTCGAGCTCAATATCGAAAAGCACAACTTGACCGATCTCGCAAGCCAGGTCATCGGATTGGTCGCGTATGAATCCAATGCCAAAAAAATCAACCTGATCCTGAACATCAGCCCCGAATTGCCGAAAATGATCTACGCCGATTACATCAGGCTCAAGCAAATCCTGATCAATCTGTTAAGCAACGCGATTAAATTCACTGAAAAAGGAATCATTGAACTCAGCATCAGCCTCATTGAAAACCACGACGGAAAATCAACCATTCGTTTTGCTGTAAAAGACACCGGCATCGGCATCCGCAAAGCGAATCAGGAGAAAATCTTCGAAGCGTTTTCACAGGAAGATACCTATACGACGAAAAAATTTGGCGGAACCGGGCTCGGACTCACGATTTCGAATAAATTGCTGAATTTAATGGACAGCAAATTGCAGCTCAAAAGTGATTTTGGCGAAGGCAGCGAGTTTTTCTTCGAAGTTACCTTCAAGACTTCGGATGAAGCCGGATTTACAGAAAAAATATTGATCCAGCAAGATCCGATCATCATTTTTACAGAACAGGAAAATGAAAAATCATCAGATCAAAGCCTGAAAATCCTGCTCGTGGAAGACAATAAGATCAACATGCTGCTTGCAAAAACGCTGATCAGGCAGATCATTCCGAATTGCAATATCACTGAAGCATATGACGGAAAAGATGGCGTTCAGAAATTCATAGAAACCAATCCGGATATGATTTTCATGGACATTCAGATGCCGGTCATGAACGGTTATGAAGCTTCGATAGAAATCAGGAAAATTCAGAAAAAGCACATTCCGATCATTGCGCTTACCGCGGGAACAGTCATTGGAGAAAGGGAAAAATGCCTCGAAGCCGGCATGGATGATTATGCTTCAAAACCGATTATCAAAGAGACACTCGAAAAAATAATCCACAACTGGATTTAAATTACAAACCCAAAAACTCAAAATTATGAAATGGTTAGGCAGAAGAGAAAGTGACAATATGGAAGACCGCAGGTCGATTTCCGGCGGTAAAGTGGCCCTTGGCGGCGGCGCAATCGGGATTATCATCGTGTTGATCAATATGTTCATGGGCGGTGATTCGTCACAATTATTGAATCAGGTGCAACAACAAATGCAGCAAGGCCAGCAAACCGAAGCAGCACCTTTAAGTAAAGAAGACGAGGAAATGGGCAAATTCGTACGTGTCGTTTTAGCCGATACCGAAGATGTCTGGCATAAAATATTCCAGGAAAACGGTTTGCAATATGAAGAACCGAAATTGGTTTTATTCAGAGGTTCTGTAGAAACAGCCTGTGGTGGCGCAAGTTCGGCTTCCGGTCCATTCTACTGTCCAGGCGATCATAAAGTCTATATGGATTTGGCCTTTTTCGACGAACTTAAATCACGTTTTGGTGCCGAAGGCGGTGATTTCGCTATTGCGTATGTGATCGCGCATGAAGTCGGCCACCACGTGCAAACGTTGCTCGGAACTTCTGCAAAAATGCGCGAACAGCAAGAAGGCTTGAGCGAGCGCGATTCGAATAAATTGTCTGTAGCTTTAGAATTGCAAGCCGATTTCTACGCCGGATTGTGGGCACATTACAACGAGGAAAAAAACCATGTCCTTGAACCCGGAGATATTGAAGAAGCGTTGAGCGCAGCGAATGCCGTTGGAGACGATGCCATCCAGAAAAAAATGAGCGGCCAGGTCGTTCCCGATTCTTTTACCCACGGAACTTCAGAACAGCGCATGTACTGGTTTAACCGCGGATTCAAATCGGGTGATTTTAAGCAGGGAAATACTTTTGCGGAGTTGAATTGAGTCGAAAGTCAAAAAGTTGAAAGTCTAAAGTTTTGACATTTGCGTTAAATAAAAAGGGTAAAATTATTATTATAAATATAAAAGGCATAAGTTCTAACTTATGCCTTTTATATTTTCTTCTTCGTTTTCTTCGTTGGCCTTTCGACTTTTTGACTTTCGACTTAATTAATCTTCTTCCTCTTCTTCCGCAGCATTCGATTTGGAATAGCCGCGCCATTTCTCGATGATGTCTTTCATGTCCTGCGGCAATTCGGTATCGAAACGCATCATTTCTCCGGTCGTTGGATGTACGAATCCCAAGGTTTTTGCGTGAAGTGCCTGTCTTGGCAAGACTTTAAAACAGTTTTCGATAAATTGTTTGTATTTCGTAAAAGTCGTTCCTTTTAAAATCAGGTCGCCGCCATAACGCGAATCATTGAACAGCGTATGTCCGATGTGTTTCATGTGTACGCGGATCTGGTGCGTCCTTCCTGTTTCCAGAATGCATGAAACCAAAGTCACATATCCAAAACGTTCCAATACTTTATAATGTGTAATTGCCGGTTTCCCGATTTCAGGATCGGCGAAAACAGCCATTTGCATGCGGTCTTTGACATGTCTCGCAATGTTGCCTTCAATCGTACCTTCGTCTTCTTTGACATTGCCCCAAACCAGCGCAATGTATTCGCGTTCCGAAGTTTTTTGTTCAAATTGTTTGGCCAGATGCGTCATGGCCGCTTCGGTTTTAGCGATCACCAAAAGTCCGGAAGTGTCTTTGTCAATTCGGTGAACCAAACCCGGACGTTCACTGCTGTTCATCGGAAGGTTTTCAAAATGATACGCCAAAGCATTGACCAAAGTGCCGGTGTAATTTCCGTGTCCCGGATGCACGACCAATCCCGGTGGCTTGTTGATGAGCAGCAAAGCATCGTCTTCATAAACAATATCCAGCGGAATATTTTCGGGATCCACGCGGTTTTCAAAAGGCGGATGCGACAACAGCAAACGCACGACATCCATCGGTTTGACCTTGTAATTCGATTTTACCGGAACATCATTCACATAAATATCACCATTTGATGCGGCAGTCTGGATTTTGTTCCGCGACGCATTCGGCAGCAAACCCATCAAAAATTTATCAATCCGCAACGGCGATTGCCCATTGGTAACATCAAACCTGAAATGCTCATACAATTCGTCTTCTGGCAATTCCTGGTTTTCTTCGTTATTGTTCATCTTTTGGGGTTTCAGTTTTTTTAATCGTATCCATTTCGGTTTCATCAAAACCTACTTTTCCGTCACCCAGAACCAGATCGATTTTTGAAGATTTGAACACTTTATCGCCCGGATTCAGCTTCTTTCCGTTAAAGCGCATTTCAAGCACCATGTCTTTTCCAAGATACGGTTTATACGTAATTGTGCCCTCTTCCAAACCTAAAGATTTTAAGGTTGGAACAGCCTGGCGGTAGGTTTTCTCCACCAAATTCGGAATCCTGACGGTCGTAAACCCAGACGAATTGATCTTAATGTAAATTTTTCTTCCTTCTTTCACTTTTGAGCCCGCAACAGGATCTTGTTCAACCACGCTGTGCTTCGGATAGCCTTTTCTAAAATCAACACTGTCCAGCAAAACATACTCTAAATTGAGGTCGTCAAGCTTCTCTTCTACCTGCAATTCGCTAAGCCTGCTGAGATCCGGAACGGCAATTTCCTCACCATGATCGGTCGTAAAAGTCAGCCAGTGCATGAACAAATAACCCAAAACGCCAACAATCGCAGCGGCAATCAAAAGCTGGATCACAAAAACCCGGCTCGTAAGAAAATTACGTAAACTCATAAACAAATTATTTCCGCAAAGATATAATTTCCTTTCAACAAAAAATGATATTTTTGTTAGGCTATTATTAGAAGCCATTTCCCGCTATCCGTTGCAATCTTTTGCTTTTTAAAGAAAAAATCAAAAGGATTTCCACTGCTATCGGGGCTAAAAATGTTCAAGTTCCAAACAGTATTTTCAACCAAATTCAAAATTTCAGATGAAAAACATAGCCATCGTCATGGGCGGATATTCCAGCGAATTCGAGATCTCGCTAAAAAGCGGCAATGTCGTGTACCAATTCCTTGACAAAACCAAATACAATGGTTTCAGAATTCATATTTTCAAAGAAAAATGGGTGTATGTGGATGCCGACAACAATGAATTTCCAATCGATAAAAATGATTTTTCGACTTTCGTCGACGGCAAGAAAATCACTTTTGATGCCGTGTTCAATGCGATCCACGGAACTCCGGGTGAAGACGGTTTGCTTCAGGCTTATTTTGAACTCATCGGAATGCCGCAATCTTCATGTGATTATTACCAGGCGGCGCTGACGTTCAACAAACGCGACCTGCTTTCGGTTTTAAAACCCTACGGAATCAAATCGGCAACTTCGTATTATCTGAACAAAGGCGAGAAAATCAACGCCGAAGAAATCATTTCAAAAGTGGGTTTGCCGTGTTTTGTAAAACCCAATAAATCGGGGTCGAGCTTTGGGATTTCGAAAGTCAAATCGGCTTCAGAACTGCCCATCGCCATTGAAGTCGCTTACAAAGAAGACAACGAAATCATCATCGAAAGTTTCCTTGACGGCATCGAAGTTTCTGTTGGCGTCATCAATTACAAAGGCGAAATCAAAGTACTGCCAATCACCGAAATCGTTTCTGAAAATGACTTTTTTGACTACGAGGCTAAATATCTCGGAAAATCACAGGAAATCACACCAGCCCGAATTTCTGACGAAATGACCAAAAAGGTCAGCGATGTGGCCAAACGCGCTTATGAAATTTTAAAAATGTCAGGCTTTTCACGTAGCGAATTCATTTTTGTAGACGGCGAACCATTTATGCTCGAAATGAACACGATTCCGGGATTAACGACAGAAAGTTTAATTCCGCAACAGGCAAAAGCAGCCGGAATTTCATTGGAAGATTTGTTTACAAATGCAATTGAATTGGCTTTAGCATGATCGTTCTCGCTGGAACAACATCATACAATCAGAAAACAGGAACTGTTAACGATGTCATTTGCCCTGAATGCGATACTTCAACAATATTTACATATCGCGTTTTGAGGAGATATACACACCTGACTTTCATTCCGTTGTTTCCGGTTGATACCGTTATTGAAACGCAATGTGCCCATTGTGATCGAATATTCGAATACGAAAAACTTCCCGAAAATATCCGAAGTAAAATGCAGCAACGGGAAAGCCAAAGCCAATTCAGGACACCGATCTGGATGTTTTCGGGGACAATTCTTTTGATTGGTTTCCTCGCTTACAGTGGCTACAATTATTTCATTGTGAAAGACCAAACTGCAGAATGGATCAAAAATCCGATTGCTGGAGATGTTTATGACCTGAAGTTTTCAAACGGCTATTATTCGACTTTAAGAATTGATAAAGCCACAAATGACAGCATCTTCGGTACAGCAAATGACTATCAGGTCAGCATGTTTTATGAAACCAGTGATATTGATAAACTAGAAAACTATACTTTAAAAAAAGAGCGCTGTTCGAAATCCGATTTGAAAAAACTATATGCCGAAGGCGAAATCATTTCCATAAAAAGGAAATAGCTTTTTAAATTAAAACCTGTACATTTATAACACAAATCGATTCATTATGCATCAAACTTTCGAATGGAACAGGGTTTTATTTAACGAATTGCCGGGAGAATTTCTGTTTGAAGTCATCTTCCGATCGGTGATTATGTTTACGGTTTTGCTGTTAACATTGAAACTTACGGGAAAACGCGGCGTCAAACAGTTGTCGGTTTTTGAAACGGTAATCATCATCGCATTAGGTTCGGCAGCAGGCGATCCGATGTTTTATGAAGATGTGGGAATTGTTCCGGCTGTGATGGTTTTTACAGTGATCATTATTATGTATCGATTGGTAACCTGGCTCACGGGAAAAAGCAAAAAATTCGAGGAATTCATCGAAGGGAAAACCGAATGTTTGATCAATGACGGGAAATTTTCGATTGCTACTTTTGAAAAGGAAAGCCTTGCGCAGGACGAATTTTTCTCGGAATTGCGGTTGAAATCCGTAGAACATTTAGGCCAGGTCAAATTTGCATACCTTGAAACCAGCGGCGAAGTCAGCGTTTTTTATTATGAAGATGAAAACGTGCTTCCGGGATTGCCGATCATTCCGCAATTGTTTTTGAACAAAAGCAAAAAAATCCCTTCTGACGGACTTTATTCGTGTACGTTTTGTGGAAATACCGAAATCCAAAAGCCCGGAACGGCAACCTGCAAAACCTGCAAACGCGACGAATGGGTTGCAGCAATAAAAACACTGCGCATTACTTAAATTGATTTTTATTGTATTTTTGAAATTCAATCCAATCCAACAACATGAGAAAAGCAATATTTCCAGGCTCATTCGACCCAATCACACTCGGGCATTACGACATCATCAAACGCAGCATTCCGCTGTTTGACGAGATTGTGATTGCCATTGGCGTCAATGCCGAAAAGAAATACATGTTTACTTTGGAAGAACGCCTGCGCTTTATTGAAGAAGCTTTTAAAGACGACAAATCGGTTTCGGTTGTGACTTATGAAGGTTTGACGATTGATCTCTGCAAGAAATTAAAAGCGAATTTCATATTACGCGGACTTAGAAATCCGGCCGATTTTGAATTCGAAAAAGCAATTGCACATACGAATAGAAAATTGTCTAAAATTGAAACGGTTTTCCTTCTGACTGCTGCAAATACTTCCTACATCAGTTCGAGCATTGTACGCGACGTACTGAGAAATGGCGGTGATTATACGGTTTTGGTTCCGGATTCTGTTAGAATAAAAAAATAGCCACGAATTCACGAATTTTTATTGTCAAAGATTATTATGATGTAATAATTTATGGCAAAGATTGTCAATAAAAATTCGTGGCAAAAAATTATTTTTCTTCTTCCTTTTTAATGACTTTCCGCGCGACTTCAATTTTGAATTTCTTGCCTTTCATTTTTTCGTCGCGGATGTTTTTAAGCAAATCTTTGACTTTTGCCGATTTTACCGCTGCAAATGAAATGAAATCCTTGACTTCAATTAAACCCAGATCGCCTTTTTCTAATTTTCCTTTTTGGGAAAAGAATCCGACAATATCAATTTTGTTGAGTTTGTTTTTCTTTCCGCCGCTTACGTAAATCGTTTGAAATTCTGGTGCTTTCGGAAGTTTGTTTGAACCGTCGACATTCATCACTTTCATTCCGTAATCAATATAATCGAGTTTTTTTTCACTTTCGTGGATGATGATATACGAGGTTCCTGATGCCAGCATTCTTGCAGTTCTTCCGTTTCGATGCGTAAATTCGTCTTCTTTTGATGGCAAATGATAGTGAATGACGTGCTTCATTTCAGGAATATCAAGCCCGCGCGCAGCCAAATCGGTCGTTACCAAATAAGTGACGCTGCCGTTTCGAAACTGGATCAAAGCGCGTTCGCGTTCGTCCTGGTCCATCCCGCCGTGGTAATAAGTGGAATAAATGCCTTTTTCGTTTAAAGTGTCGCTGATGCGTTCGGCGGCATCCCTGTGGTTGCAGAAGATGATCGCTGATTCTGATTTTAGCGAACAGATCAATTGAAACAAGCTTTCGATTTTGTCTTTATTTTGCGAAAGCACCATTTTCATCGAAAGATTGGTTTTCGACTCTTCTTCCGGAATAAAATCCAAAACCGTTGGATGAACGACGCGTGTGTATTTTGGGATTTCAATATCAGAAGTCGCAGAAACCAAAATACGTTTATTGAGCTTCGGCAAACGCGCGATAATGAAAGACATTTGTTCGTGAAAGCCCAGTTGCAACGACTTGTCGAATTCGTCTAAAATCAATGTCGTAATCGCATCTGCTGTAAAAGTCCCGCGGTCGATGTGATCGGCGATTCTTCCCGGCGTTCCAATTAAAACTGCCGGCGGATTGCTTAAATTCTTGATTTCCGTTTCGATCGAATGCCCGCCATAACACACATTCACTTTATAATCGGTTCCCATTTTTTTCCAGACCTGCTCGATCTGCAAACCCAATTCACGTGACGGAACCAAAATCAAACATTGAACGGTTTTGATTTTCTCGTCGAGCATTTCAAATATCGGCAGCAAAAAAGCCAATGTTTTCCCCGAGCCTGTTGGCGAAAGCAGCAAAACATTGCTGTCATTTAAAATAGTTTGCTGCGCGGTTTCCTGCATGTCATTGAGGCTTTTGATACCTAAATTCAACAGGATATTATTCGAATGGTGGGAATTTTTCATTTGGCAAAAGTAGGTTTTTATAGTTGAAAGTGAAAAGTCTAAAGTTGAAAGGTTTGGATCACGATCAAAAATGAAAAAAGCCCCTAAGATTGGGACTTTTCTGTTTCAAATAATAATTTAATGTTTTCGTAAGAATTTTTGAGCGCTTCCTGAATCTGCTCCGGATTAAGCCAAGCCACTTTTTCAATTCCTTCTTCAGCCTGCCCGATTGGAATGCCATCAAAATCGGAAGTCATTTCGAACCAATGCGTGATTTTTAATTTGTATTTTCCGTTGCGTCGGAATACATGATAGGTTTTATCTAATTTTTTAGAAATCAGCAATTTGTTCACCCCGGTTTCTTCTTCTACTTCACGTAGTGCGGTATATTCGATTTCCTCGCCTTTTTCGATTCCGCCTTTTGGCAAATCCCATTTTCCGTTTCTGAAAATAAATAAAACTTCGCCTTTTTTATTGTAAACCAATCCGCCGCCAGCCTTTTGAACCGGGATTTTTTCCTTCAGCTTTTTGAGCATTTCCTTTTCATCGGGATAGTACAGATAAGCTTTCAAAATTTTGTTCTGGAACATTTTGATAATAAGCTGTTCGATATCAATACTTTCAAGCAGGAACATCTGAAAATCTGTTTCTTTCAGGATTTCATTTGTCAAAAAAAGTGGTTTGTCGTTTACAAAAACTTTATACATTTGTAGTATGATTTTTAATAAAGATACAGCCGAAAAAACAGCCGAGTTGCTTTTGCAAATAAATGCAATTAAATTGAATCCGAAAAATCCTTTTACATGGGCTTCGGGTTGGAAATCGCCTATTTATTGCGACAACAGGCTAACACTCTCATTTCCTGCGATAAGAAATTACGTACGGGACGAATTTGCCAAAAACATTGAAAAACAATTTGGAAAACCCGATGTGATTGCCGGAGTGGCGACTGGTGCAATCGGAATCGGAATCCTTGTCGCTGAAAGCCTTGGATTGCCATTTGTCTATGTTCGCCCGGAACCAAAAAAACACGGAAGACAAAACCAGGTGGAAGGTTTTTTACAAAAAGGACAAAACGTCGTCGTTGTGGAAGATTTGATCAGTACCGGAAACAGCAGTTTATTGGCCGTAGAAGCACTTCGCGAAGCCGGCGCCAATGTAAAAGGCATGGCCGCGATCTTTACTTACGGTTTTGGCGTTGCCGAAGAAAACTTTAAAAACGCAAAATTGGATTTGTACACTTTATCCAATTATGAAAATTTGCTGAATTTGGCTTTGGCGAAAAAATACATCACCGAAAGCGAACAGGAAATTTTGAAAGAATGGAGCGCAAATCCTGCTGGCTGGGGCGTTGAAGCCATTTAAGATTGCATCTTTACGATTGAACAGTTAAACGATTAACCGATTTTAACAACCAAAAAAAATGAATTTAGAAAGCCCGAAAGTCAGCGTTGACAAATCTGCACAGCAATTGTTTGATTCTTTGTCGGATGTAAAGAATTTTGAGAAATTAATGCCGGAAACCATTGCGAAATTTGAAGTTACGGGTGAAGATTCGTTTATTTTCGGATTGAAAGGCATGCCGGAAATCAAATTGAAAATGAAAGACAAATCGGCACCGAACAAACTGGTTTTAGGCGCGGCGAGCGATAAGCTTCCATTTACGCTAACAGCAAAAATTGACGAAACTTCGGCTGATAAATCAGATGTGCAGTTGTTTTTTGAAGGCGAATTCAATGCGATGATGGCGATGATGGTCAAAGGCCCAATTTCAAAATTCATTGAAACATTGGCTGGAAATATGAATAAGCTTTAGTGGAATCAATTGATAATTGATAATTGATAATTGATAATTGATAATTGATAATTTAAAAACTTCCGTTGAAAAATGGAAGTTTTTTTGTTAGTACAACATTTGGATTTGCTTGATCTCGAAATCTGTGAGTTGGTCATTTTCCAGTAAAACCTGAAGCCTGCCCGATTCATTTACACCTTTTATAATACCCATAAAACGTTTTGCATGCTGATCCTCGAAAGCTGTCGGCATTTCTTTTCGAAACAATTCGCTTTCATATTGCCGCCAAAGTGCCGGTTTGTTTTCCCTTAACTTCTCAATGTGCATTTTCATGGATGCAACAATATCGATCAGCAAATTTTCCTTGTCAAAAGTCTTATCCATTACAACTGCAAGTGAAGATGCTTTTGGAAGATTATCAAAATTCGTCTGGTTAATATTCAAACCCAGACCGGCAACAGCATAAATACTGCCATCGCTTTTAATGCTGTTTTCGATCAGAATCCCGCCAATTTTCTTGTTAGCTGACATAATGTCGTTCGGCCATTTAATTGATAAGTCAGGGATTTCCTGCTTTTTGAGAACGTCTATTACAGACAAAGCGACGACAATGTTCAAATCAAAAACATCAGCAATATTGGTTAGCACTTCCTTGATTAAAACACTCATTATAAGGTTTTTACCAATTTCAGAATTCCACGCCGCGCCCATTTGCCCTTTCCCTTTTGTCTGGTTTTCTGCTGTAACGACTGTAAAATTGGAAGTATCAGGGTTGGCTGCCATGGTTTTCAGGAAATCGTTGGTAGAATCTATGGCATCGAGTTTGATTAGCTGCATCGGAAATAATTTTGAAACTGAATTTAATCTTATGTTAACGATCAAAATTAATCACAAAAAGTGGTAACTTTGCAAACTTATACAAAAATAATAAATGGCGAAAAAAGCAATAAATAATGATGTTTTACTGGCTAACATCATCAAAGGAATTGAAGAAGTAAAAGGCAACGATATTGACATCCTGGATTTACGTGAAATAGACAACGCAGCCTGCGACTATTTTATCATCTGCAACGGAAATTCAAATACACAGGTTAACGCGATCGTTAATTCTGTCCAAAAAACAGTCTCAAAAGAACTTAAAGACAAACCCTGGCACGTAGAAGGCGCGGACAATGCCGAATGGGTTTTGATGGATTACGTAAACATCGTTGTTCACGTTTTCCAGAAGCAAATTCGCGAATACTACAATATTGAGAGCCTTTGGGGTGATGCAAAAATCACTACGATTCAAAACAAATATTAAAGCATTAATATATAATGGCCAACGATAACAAACCAAATCCAAACAGAGTAAAAATCAGCCCGTGGATTATTTACGGTGCGATCATACTCATTTTCATTTTCATCAGCGTGGCTACAGGAGGGCAGAATTTCTCTGAACCCGCAAAAACCACATCTTCAAAATTCAATAGTTTTTTAGAGCAAGGTGCCGTTGAAAAAGTCATCATCTACAATAAAACCGAAGCAGAAGTTTACCTGACTGCTGCCGCACTGAAAGATCCAAAATTCAAAGCAGTTGCCAAAGATTTGCTTAACCGCCCGAACAAAGGGCCGCACTTCGTTTTCGACATCGGAAATGATGAGATTTTCCAGAAAAAACTCGAAACAGCTGTTGCAGAAGGAAAACTGAAAGATTACAACTTTCTTCCGAAAAGCAACTGGACCGAAATCTTATTCCAATTATTGCCAATTTTGATCATTGCTGCGATCTGGATCTTCATCATGAGGAGAATGAGCGGTGGCGGCGCTGGCGGTGGTGGCGGACAAATCTTCAACATCGGAAAATCAAAAGCCCGATTGTTTGACGAGAAAACCGATATCAAAACGACTTTTAAAGATGTTGCCGGATTGGAAGGCGCAAAAGAAGAAATACAGGAAATCGTTGAATTCCTGAAAAACCCTGAAAAATATACAAACCTCGGCGGAAAAATCCCAAAAGGTGCATTGCTTGTCGGGCCTCCGGGAACCGGAAAAACTTTGTTGGCTAAAGCCGTGGCAGGCGAAGCCAAAGTGCCGTTTTTCTCTTTGTCAGGATCCGATTTTGTGGAAATGTTTGTTGGTGTTGGTGCTTCACGTGTTCGCGATCTGTTCAAACAGGCTAAAGAAAAATCTCCTGCGATTATTTTCATCGATGAGATTGACGCTGTCGGAAGGGCGCGTGGAAAAAACAACATGTCTGGCGGAAACGACGAGCGCGAAAATACGTTGAACCAATTGCTGACAGAAATGGACGGTTTTGGTACGAATTCCAACGTAATCGTACTGGCAGCAACGAACCGCGCCGATGTGCTTGACAAAGCTTTAATGCGCGCCGGACGTTTTGACAGGCAGATTTTTGTCGACCTTCCGGATGTTCGCGAAAGAAAAGAAATTTTTGAAGTGCATTTGGCTCCGCTTAAAAAAGTTGAAGGTTTGGATACCGATTTCCTTGCCAAACAAACGCCTGGATTTTCTGGAGCCGATATCGCAAATGTTTGTAATGAAGCGGCTTTAATCGCTGCACGTTACGATAAAAAAGCGGTTGACAAACAGGATTTCCTTGACGCGGTTGACCGGATTGTTGGCGGACTTGAAAAGAAAAACAAAATTGTAACCCCGGAAGAAAAGAAAGCGATTGCGATCCACGAAGCCGGCCACGCAACGGTAAGCTGGATGTTAGAACATGCTGCGCCTTTGGTAAAAGTAACGATCGTTCCAAGAGGGCAAAGTTTAGGTGCTGCCTGGTATTTGCCTGAAGAAAGATTGATCGTTCGTCCAGACCAGATGCTTGATGAAATGTGTGCTACCATGGGCGGCCGTGCGGCTGAAAAAGTAACGTTCAACAGAATTTCAACCGGCGCTTTGAGCGATCTTGAAAAAGTCACCAAACAGGCTCGTGCGATGGTTACGATTTACGGATTGAACGATAAGATCGGGAATGTAACTTATTACGATTCGACCGGACAAAGCGAATACAATTTTTCAAAACCTTATTCTGAAGATACCGCGATAATCATCGACAAAGAAATTTCAGCATTGATCGAAAGCCAGTACCAAAGAGCGATCCAGTTGCTTGAAGACAATAAAGATAAATTGAACCAACTTGCTGATATTCTGATCGAAAAAGAAGTCATATTTAAAGATGATCTTGAAGCGATATTCGGAAAAAGAAACTTTGACGCGAACCTGCAACCGGAAACAGATTTGTAAGGATTTAAAAAATATCCCGATTTAAAAAAAAACTTGATTCATCCGCATTTGAATCAAGTTTTTTTTATCTTTGGATGTTTTCAAACAACAATTACATATGAGTCTTTTCAAGAAATTTTTTGGAACTGGTGGTGAATCCTCAGATGAGGACAAGGAAAGTGAGTTCAATAATTTACAGGCCAGCTTCTCTGCTCCCGTAGATGAAAAATTTACTTTCAATTTCAAAAAGAACGGCGGAAAATTCCTGTACTGTGAAAATCTTGCTGAAGTAAAAGACCAGTTTGAAAACATTCTTGAAGAAAATGATTGGTTTGAAACGGAAGCCATGTGTTTTGAGCCGAAGCTTTTCAGCATGCTTGACGACAATAAATTAAGCTACCACAATCCGAAAGATCCAAAATTCCTCCTTGCAAGCTGTGAAAACCTGATTGCTGAAGAAGGTTCGATTCTTTTTTCGTCAAATCAGATCAAACAGCAGAAGCCAAATGACCTTCCGGCCAACATTGTAATTCTTGCTACCACAAGCCAGATCCTTGAAAGCAAAAGCGACGGACTTCGCGAAATCAAAAAGAAATACGACCGCAATTATCCCACTAATATTACGACCATTAAATATTTCGAAAAAGCCAAAGAAGAAGATTTCCTTCAATATGGAAGCAGTGCAAAAAATCTGTATTTGTTGCTTTTAGAAGACCTTTAAGATGAATGAAACGCTCACAAGAACGTTATCCGGAATCGTTTATATTGTTTTACTCATTGGTGCAACCTTATATTTCAACACCTTTTTAATCCTTTTTGGGATTTTTTTGATCGTTTCGGTAGCTGAATTTTGCGACCTGATCCAGCTTAGGAAAGACCTGCCGATGGTAATTGCCGCTATAGGTTATTTTTTGTTTTCGTATTTCAAGATCACCAAAACAACCGAATTGCTTATCCTTGCTGCGACGCTGTTTGTATCTATACGTTGCATTGCTTTTTTATTCAACCGCAGAAACAGTAATCAAGACATACTTTCTAAATACGTTTTCTTAATTGGCTACATCATTTTACCTATCGTTTTGCTGACGAAAATTCCGCAATTGGATTTTGAATACAATCCGAAAATCATCATTTCCATATTTATTCTGATCTGGACCAACGATACATTTGCGTTTCTCGTTGGGAAAAATTTCGGCAAGACCAAGCTTTTCGAACGCATTTCTCCCAAAAAAACGGTTGAAGGTTTTGTAGGCGGACTGGTTTTCGCGATGCTTTTTAGTGTACCAATTGCACTATATTTTATTGGGCAGCCTGTTTTAATCTGGATGATTATTGCTGTAATCGTCGGTGTGTTCGGAACCATCGGAGACCTGATCGAATCCAAATTCAAACGCAGTGCCGGTGTAAAAGACAGCGGAAAAATCATGCCCGGGCACGGTGGCATTTTAGACCGTTTAGATAGTGTGATATTTGTTGCACCTTTTGTATTTTTGTTTTATCAAATTTTATATTATGTTTCATAAAGAAGGCGGAAAAATTATCCTGATCTCAACGACATTAACTGTCATATTCCTGCTTTTGGCAGACAAATTCATTCATCTCGAATGGCTTCGGATGACCGTCATGCTGGTCATTTTATTTTTCCTGATCATGATCTTACAGTTTTTCAGGAATCCAAAAAGAATTGTAAATATTACAGATGAGCAAATCATCGCTCCGGTTGACGGAAAAGTGGTCGTGATCGAAGAAGTATTCGAATCGGAATATTTCAAAGACCAGCGTTTGCAGGTTTCCATTTTCATGTCGCCGATCAACGTGCACGTGACGCGTTATCCGGTAAACGGAAAAGTAAAATTCAGCAAATACCATCCCGGGAAATACCTCGTAGCATGGCATCCGAAAGCAAGTACTGAAAATGAAAGAACGACCGTAGTGGTTGAAAACCGTATTTTTGGTGAAATTTTGTACCGCCAAATTGCCGGTGCATTGGCCAAAAGAATCGTTAATTATGCCGAAGAAGGTATGCAGGTTGTTCAGGGAACGGATGCCGGTTTTATCAAATTCGGGTCGAGGGTCGATTTATTCCTTCCGCTTGGAACAAAGGTGGAAGTCAAGTTAAACCAGAAAGCCGTTGGCGGAAAAACCATCATTGCAATAAAATCTTAAATGACTGCAAAAGATTTAGATACACGTTTTCAGGAAGCGGTTGACATTGCGACCAATATGAGCCAGGCCGATTTGCCGCAGGATGTGCAATTGCGTTTGTATGCTTATTACAAACAGGCCACATTCGGAACTCCGGCAGCCAATTTCAATTCGGGTTTTGATTTGCGCAATGCCTTTAAAACCAATGCCTGGATGCAGATCAGCCACCTTTCCGTGGATGAAGCCAAAGAATTATACATTGAAGCCATCCATGCTGCTAAAAAGAAATTAGATGAAAAATAGTAAATCTATTTTGCTGTGTTTTTCATTCGCAGCAATCTTATGTTCGTGCAACAATAAAAAGCTGACAGAAGTCGTCGAAGTACCGCTTCCAACTGCCGAAGAAAAAATGACCATCGGCCATCCCGAAGATGTCAAAGCAGAGGAAGGCGCTTTCAAAATGTTGGCTTTGCCTTATCAATACGAGGATTTGGCACCAAGTATCGATGCCGGAACGATGGAAATTCACTATTCAAAACACTACCTGACTTATACGAACAACTTGAATAAAGTAGTCGCTGCAACCGAATTTGAAAAGCTTCCGATAGAGGAAATCCTTTCAAAACTCGACATGAGCAATGCCGATCTGCGCAACAATGCAGGCGGGTTTTACAACCACAATATCTTTTGGGAAAGCATGGCGCCAAAAGCAGGTGGAGTTCCGAAAGATACTTTGGCAATTGCAATCAACCGCGACTTTGGCTCGTTTGAAAATTTCAAAGCAGCTTTTCAAGATGCGGCGTCAAAACAATTTGGTTCAGGCTGGGCTTGGCTCGTTACGGATAAAGCAGGAAAATTACAAGTGACCAGTACGCCAAACCAGGACAATCCATTAATGCCGGGCATGCCGGTAAAAGGTTTTCCGATTTTAGCGCTTGACGTTTGGGAGCATGCGTATTATCTGAATTACCAATACAAAAGAAAAAATTACATTGATGCTTTTTTTAATGTCATCAACTGGAAAAAAGTCGGTGAACGTTATGAAGATGCGATGCGCAGGAAATATTAATTTTTAATCATTAAGAAATTAAGTTTATTTAGGCGTAATGCGGCTTCTTCCCTTAACGGTTAAAATAAAAAATCCCGGAAAATATCCGGGATTTTTTATTTTGCATTATTTTAAACTGACTAAACTCTGTTCGATCATCGCAATTTTAGAAAGCGCATCGGCTTCTTTTTTGCGTTCGATTTCAAGGACTTTTTCAGGTGCACCGGCAACGAATTTTTCATTTGAAAGTTTGGCTTGCACCGATTTTAAAAAGCCTTGCGTGTATTTTAATTCTTCGGAAAGCTTTGCGATTTCTTCCTCGACATTGATATTTCCAGTAACCGGAATGAAAAATTCATTTGATTTGACCCGGAAAGACAAAGCGCCGTCGACCTTTTCTGATACATATTCGAATGCACTAATATTTCCAAGTTTTGAAATCACCGAATCAAAATAATCCGAAGTCTTGTCGTTGTTGATTGCTTTGAGTTCGATCGCATCTTTAAACGCAATATTCTTTTCTTTTCTGATCGTACGGATTCCGGAAATGACTTCGGAAGCATTTTCAAAATCAGCGATCAACTGGCTGTTGAATGCTTTTTGTTCCGGCCATGTTGAAACGATCAATGCTTCTGATTCGGTTCTTTCTGCAATGAATTGCCAGATTTCCTCAGTCAAAAACGGCATGAACGGATGCAGTAATTTTAAGTTTGATTCGAGCATTTCGATGGCTTTATCGAACGTTGCTTTGTCGATGGGCTGCTGGTAGGCCGGTTTGATCATCTCTAAAAACCAGGAGCAGAAATCGTCCCAAACCAGTTTATAGATCGCCATTAATGCATCTGAAATCCTGTATTTTTCAAAATGGTCTTCAATTTCAACAAGCGTTTGCTGCAATTTGGCTTCAAACCATTCGATGGCGACTTTTGAAGATTCCGGTTGCGGGATGGCCTCTGAAACTTCCCAGCCTTTGATCAATCGGAACGCATTCCATATTTTGTTTGAAAATGATTTACCCTGAACGCACAATTCTTCGTCAAACATGATGTCGTTTCCGGCAGAAGCGCTCAAAAGCAAGCCTACGCGAACGCCATCGGCACTGAATTTCTCGATCAGATCCAATGGATCAGGTGAGTTCCCAAGCGATTTTGACATTTTTCGTCTTTGCTTGTCACGCACCAAACCAGTCAAATATACATTTGTAAATGGTTTTTCGCCAGTGTATTCATAACCAGCAATAATCATTCGCGCCACCCAGAAAAACAAAATATCCGGGCCGGTAACCAAATCATTTGTTGGGTAATAATATTTAAAATCTTCATTTTCAGGTTCCATGATGCCACCAAAAACTGCCATTGGCCACAGCCAAGATGAAAACCAGGTGTCGAGCGCATCCACATCCTGAGTTAAATTTTCTTTGGTCAGGTTTGGATTGTTGGTTTTGGATTTTGCCAATTCTACGGCATCATCCATATTTTCTGCAACGACAAAATCTTCTTTTCCACCGCCGTAATAGTAAGCCGGAATTTGCTGTCCCCACCAAAGCTGGCGTGAAATATTCCAGTCGCGGATGTTTTCCAGCCAATGCCTGTAAGTGTTGTCGAATTTTTTTGGATACAATTTGATTTGGCTTTGCCCAGTTCGCCTGTGGCTCGGGTCATCACTTTCTAAAACGGCAGTAATGGCAGGCTTAACCAAATCTTCCATTTTGAGGAACCATTGATCGGACAAACGCGGTTCGATTACAGCTTTTGTTCTCTCGGAAGTGCCGACTTTATTGAGATGGATTTCAGTTTTTGCCAGATTTCCAAGCGATTCGAGCTCTTTGGAAATTTCTTCACGAACCACGAAACGGTCTTTGCCTTCATAATGCAACCCGAAGGAATTTAGAGTCGCATCGTCATTGAAGATGTCGATGATCTCGAGGTTGTGCTTCTCGCCTAGCGCTTTGTCATTCATATCGTGCGCCGGGGTTACTTTTAGGCAACCGGTTCCGAATTCGATGTCGACATATTCGTCTTCGATAATCGGAATCACACGGCCGGAAATGGGCACGATCGCTTTTTTACCCTTTAAATGAAAATACCTTTCATCGTTTGGATTGATGCAGATCGCAGTATCGCCAAGAATGGTTTCGGGACGCGTGGTGGCAACAGTTAAAAAGTCATTGCTGCCCTCGATTTGGTATTTGAGGAAATATAATTTCCCTTGTTGTTCTTCGTAAATCACTTCTTCGTCAGACAAAGTTGTTTTTGCTTCCGGATCCCAGTTGACCATGCGGTACCCGCGGTAAATCATTCCTTTATTATACAGGTCGACAAAAGAACGGATTACTGATGCCGACATATCCGGATCCATGGTGAATTTGGTGCGTTCCCAATCGCAGGAAGCACCGAGTTTTTTTAACTGGTCGAGTATGACACCGCCATATTTGTCGGTCCATTCCCAGGCGTGTTTAAGGAATTCTTCGCGGGAAAGGTCATTTTTATTGATGCCTTCTGATTTGAGTTTGGCCACGACCTTTGCCTCGGTTGCAATTGAAGCGTGGTCGGTTCCCGGAACCCAACACGCGTTGAAGCCTTTCAGACGCGCACGTCGGATCAAGACATCCTGGATCGTGTTGTTAAGCATGTGCCCCATGTGCAAAACACCGGTTACGTTTGGCGGCGGAATGACGATGGTGTATGGCGTGCGGTGGTCGGGTTCTGAATGGAAATAGTTGTTTTTCATCCAGTAGTCGTACCATTTTTGCTCTATGGCTTTTGCGTCGAATTGTGCGGGAATTGTCATAATTGTTTAATCGTTGGATCGTTTAATTGTTGAATTGGACGGCATTATTGCGGTTTAAGACAATGCCCTAGCCCCGATTGAAGCGGAAATCCTTTTTATTGCATGGGATTTCTCCCTTTGGTCGAAATGACATCATGGCAATAAAAAGATTGCAGCGGAAAGCGGGAAACAGCTCCTGAAAAAAATACCGAAAATGCTGAAATTTATTTTGGTACATTTTTTGGTAAGCCCGGCTACAAAAGTAAATAAATCGTGCAGTATAAAAAATTAAGATTTAAATATTTGCACATTAATGAAAAGAAAGTACTTTTACCAGAACCTAAAACTTAAAATTGAACCAACAATGAGAAAAATGCTATCATTAATTGCCGTGATTTCCTTCAGTGTTACCGGATTTTCACAGGCTAAGATTGAGTTTCTTGCCAAAGACAACACAATTGATTATGGTACGGTTACGAAAGACAGCGACAGCGGAATCCGTTCGTTTGAATTTAAAAATACGGGAAATGCGCCTTTGATCATTACGAATGTACAATCGACCTGCGGTTGTACGGTTCCGTCAAAGCCGACTGAGCCGGTCCTGCCGGGAAAAATTGGAAAGATCGATGTGAAATACAATATGAATGCGGGTCCGATCAGGAAAACGATCACGGTAGAGTCGAATGCCACGAATGTTGAAGGCGGACGCGTTGCCTTAAAAATTAAAGGAGAAGTGATTGCGAAAGAAAGCATCAACATCCTGGAGAAAAAGAAATTAATGCCGACGAGCGATTTTTAAATAACTGAAAGCTTCCTTAACCGGAGGCTTTTTTTTTACAACAATCTTTTGAGCTGGAATTTGAATTTTAGGGCTTTGCCGTTCCTTGTCACTTCAAAGCTTATCCACTTTCCTTCTTCCGATTTGAGGATGTCGTTGATTTCAGAAAGCGAATATCTATAAGCCGGAAGTCCGTTGATCCTGCTCAGCACATCGCCTTTCTGCAATCCGCAAAGTGCGGCAGCAGAATTTTGCCTGATATCCGAAATCAGGTAAACAGGCTTTAATGTGAACTTGTACCGGAAATCATTTTTATTGCCGTTGATGTCGTAAGAACCTGCACCAGGCACCGTTTCCAGCTTAACCGTTTCCTGAACCCACTGCATGCCTTCATTCTGGAGTTCGACCCCGCTCATATTATAGTGGAATGGCATATTAAAATTTGAATTCTTTTTGAGATACATTTTTTTATTTGGATAGTCGAAAACAACAGTGAACCTTTTTAAGACTTCTGACCCTATTGATCCCGCGCGGTCTTTTACCATCGTAACGCTTTTTGTAGAAGCAGAATCTGGGAAAGCGATGATCGGATCGTTGAATTCAAATTTCCCGAAAACCATTTTTGAGATCCTGGCCCTGTTTCCGTGAATTTCGCCGCTGAATCCGCGCCCGAGATAATCTGCAAAATGGATGGTGGGAACATCGATTTGCTTTTGCCTGTCGGAAAATAACCATAAGGCATCGCTATTGCCAACGTCTATGAGCAGTTTTGCGGGAATGGGATTGCTGTTTATCGTGATCTCTGTTTCCAGGTAAGGTTTGTTCCTTTCAATGCTAATGGGTACGGCATTGAATTTTGATGTCAGCTTTTTTCTTATTTTTTTTCCATCGTTATACACGATGATGTTTTTGTGCTCGTAATCTATTTCAACGACATGGTTTTTAAAAAAATGGTATCCGATGATGCCGTTCACGGGAATTCCGACATGTGTTGAAAAATTAAAATTTTCATCGAGCACGATATAAAGGTCGTGGTGCTTGTCGGTAAATCCGTTCATATCCATGACATTGGCAGAAGATTTGAGGCCTTCGATGGCAATGTCATTTCCCAGACCTTTAAGTTTGATCTTCTCGACATTAAAAAAACTGACATCGCCTTTGTCTTCAAGGCTTAACAGAATGGTTTCTTCTACCCCGGTATCAACAAGGAAATTAAGCTCGACCCCATTGACTTTTACAGGCACGAAAATCAGGTTGTTGATGAGCTTAAACGGAATCTTGATTTTGCTTTTGTTCGTTTCAAATTCAAAATGGTTCTGCGCATGAATAATGGCAGAAATAAAAAACAACACAAAAGCAAATTTGCGGCTCATACTTAAATCTTTGCGATAAATATAGAAAATTTCCGTTAGTTATATATTTAATAATATAAAGTAAAAGAATTGCCATAGAATTAAAAAATTCGCAAATTTGTATTTCAAAAAAATACAATCATGCCAAAAGTTTCAAACAAAGGAATGCAAATGCCTGAGTCGCCAATCCGAAAATTGGTCCCGTATTCTGAAATTGCAAAAAAGAAAGGCCATAAAGTGTACCATTTGAATATCGGGCAACCGGATATCAAAACACCTGAAGTGGCGATGAATTCGATCAAAAACCTTGACATCAAAGTTTTGGAATACAGCCATTCTGCAGGCTTTGAAAGCTACAGGACGAAACTTTCGCAATATTATAAAAACCACGGGCTTCCTATTGAGGTCGCCGATATCATCATTACCACCGGAGGTTCTGAAGCCCTGCTTTTTGCAATGGGTTCTACAATGGACCAAGGTGATGAAATCATTATCCCAGAACCTTTTTATGCAAATTATAACGGTTTTTCAACGGCTTCGGGCGTGAATGTTGTTCCTGTCATTTCGAGTATCGATACCGGATTTGCATTGCCTCCGATCTCTGAGTTTGAAAAACTGATTACACCAAAAACCAAAGCGATTTTAATCTGCAATCCCGGAAATCCAACCGGATATTTGTATTCGAAAGAGGAAATCCTGCAACTTGCAGCAATCGTAAAGAAGCACGATTTGTTTCTAATTGCCGATGAAGTGTATCGCGAATTTACTTATGATGGCGATGTGCATTTCTCAGTAATGAATGTTCCGGGGCTTGAGGAGCATGCGATTATGATCGATTCTGTTTCGAAACGTTACAGCATGTGCGGTGCGAGGATTGGCTGCATTGTTTCGAAAAATAAAGCACTCATGGCTGCTGCGATGAAATTTGCACAGGCCAGATTGAGCCCTCCGACATTTGCACAGATTGCAAGTGAAGCTGCACTCGATACGCCGCAAAGCTATTTTGATGAAGTGATAACCGAATACCGGGAACGCCGCGACATTTTAGTTTCTGAACTCAATAAAATCGAAGGCGTAAAAGTAGCCAGGCCAAAAGGGGCATTTTATTGCATTGCGCAATTGCCGATCGACAATGCCGATGATTTTGCACAATGGCTGTTGGAATCGTATGATTTAGACGGCGAAACAGTTATGGTTGCGCCAGCGGCTGGTTTTTATTCTACACCGGGTGTTGGCCTCAATGAAGTCAGGATTGCATATGTACTTAAAAAGGAGGATCTGGTTCGTTCCGTAGCGATACTCAAAGAAGCGATTAAAGCATACAATTCCAAATAGTTTTAAAGTACTTAAAACAAAAAAGGCTTCCTTAAATTGGAAGCCTTTTTTAGTTTTATAAGTTCTGAGATTATCGTTTTAAAGCAAAGTGGGCTTTAAATTCTTTAGATGAACCCTGCTCTATAAAGTATACTTTAAACCAGTAATCATCTGCAGGTACCGGATTTCCGTTTAATGTTCCATCCCACCCGGTTCCTTTTGGAGAGATTTCTTTCATCAATTTTCCGTACCTGTCAAAGATCAGGATCGTAGAAGCATTCTGGTCGCTTAAATCCGGAATGTTCCAGGTATCATTGTAACCATCACCATTAGGCGTAAAGAACTTAGGATACGCAATGATTCTGATGTCATTTATCGGAATAGATCCACAACCTACCCTGTCTTTAATGACAACATCATGATATCCTGAAGACAGGTTATAGAATTGATTGCTGCTTTGGAAAGGACCGTTGTCCACTTGATAAAGGTAATCACCGACAGGCAATACATTTATAGTGACCAATTGTGTTTCCGAGAAATAATTCGAAACTTCATAAGTAGCCGAAACAGGTGCAAAAGATGCTGTCACAGTCGCTGTCGCTGTATTGACACAACCTGTCAAAGTATTTGTAACTTCAACAATGTAATCACCCGCAGCTCCGGCAGAATAACTGCTTGCCGTTTCTCCTAAAATTTCTCCGGCAGCATCGAACCATTTAAAAGTATATGGGCCTGTTAATCCGGTGGTCAGGTTCGCTCTTGAAATTACTGTACCAGTTGGGTCAACACAAACAAACTTATCTTGTGGCAGATTCACAACCGGTAACGGGTTCACTTTAAGTGTGATTGACATTGGTGCGCTTTCACATCCAAGTGCACTTTTAATTACAACTTCATAAAGACCTGCTACATCTGTCGTAAATGTGGCCGTATTTCCAGGATCAGAAGCTCCGGAAGGAAATCTTGTCCATCTGAAAGTGTAGGTTCCTGCAGGTGGCGTAGCTGTAATTGTTGCCGGCCCATCGCCTACACAGATTTGCGCTTTATCAATTGTTAAGCCTGCCAATACCGGTGCACCAATAACATCGATCGTTACTTTTTCATTTTGTATTTGCGAGCAATTCTTATCGGTAACTTTTGTAATGATATAATTATGCAAACCAATAGCGTTTGTATTTGCAAACATCTCAATAAAATTAGTTGTACTCGACGTTGTAATAGGAGTTTGCGCTACGCCATCTATAGTATAGTCAAAAATGTAAGGCGCGGTACCATTAAATCCTGCGAAAACAATTTTTGGCTTTTGATCATTTTGACATACCGAAGTCGAGCCGCTAAGCGTAGCTGTTGGTAAAGGATTGACCTCTACGGTTGTGGTAACGGTACAACCGTTTGAATTGGTATAGGTAATTACTGAAGTTCCAGCTGAAACTCCCGTAACCACTCCTGTATTGCTTACTGTAGCCACAGCACGGGTTGACGAGATCCAAGGATTTGTAGCAGCAGGACTTCCGGAACCAGTAAGAATAGTCGTTGATCCCGTGCAAACATTTAGAGTTCCGGTAATCCTAGGAAGTGCATTTACCGTTACCGTTGCAGTAATCTTACAGCCATTAGCATTGGTATACGTAATTACTGAAGTTCCGGCTGAAACTCCGGTAACTACGCCGCTACTGTTAACTGTTGCTACTGCAGTGTTAGCAGAAACCCAAGGATTTGTTGGCGCTGCTGTAGCTGAACCTGTAAGTGCAGTAGTTAATCCGGCGCATACATTTAAAGTTCCTGTAATTGTTGGAAGCGCATTTACTGTTACCGTTGCGGTAATGATACAACCATTTGAATTCGTATACGTGATCACAGAAGTCCCGGCTGTAACTCCGGTAACTACTCCTGTATTGCTTACTGTAGCTACTGTAGTGTTTGATGAACCCCAAGGAATCGTTGCGGAAGGAATTCCTGAACCAGTAAGTACAGTTGTTGAACCGGCACAAACATTTAAAGTTCCTGTAATTACAGGTGCTGCAATAACTGTTACTGTTGCAGTGACCTTACAGCCATTTGAGTTCGTATAAGTAATTACGGAAGTTCCGGCTGAAACCCCGGTAACCAATCCTGCATTGCTTACTGTAGCCACCGCAGGGGTTGCTGAAACCCAGGCGCCTAGTGTAGCTGGTGTAGCTGAACCGGTAAGTGCAGTTGTTAGTCCAGCGCATACATTTAAAGTACCGGTAATCGTTGGAAGCGCATTCACAGTTACCGTCGCCGTGACAATACATCCTGCCAGATTTGTATAGGTAATCACGGAAGTTCCGGCTGAAACCCCGGTAACCACTCCGCTATTGCTCACTGTAGCCACCGCAGGGGTTGCTGAAACCCAAGGATTTGATGTTGATGGCGATCCCGAACCGGTAAGCGCGGTTGTCGATCCGATACAAACATTTAAAGTCCCGGTGATCGTTGGAAGTGCGTGCACTGTTACAATTGCAGTAATGATACAACCGTTTGAATTGGTATAGGTAATCACCGAAGTGCCCGCTGAAACTCCTCTAACCACGCCCGTACTGCTCACTGTAGCTACTGGAAGATTAGAAGAAACCCAAGCAGCCACCGGTGACGGTATTCCTGAACCGGTAAGTGTAGTAGTCAATCCTACACACACATCTAAAGTTCCGGTAATCGTTGGAAGCGCATTTACCGTTACTGTTGCGGTAATGCTACAACCGGCAGAATTCCTGTAAGTAATCACAGAAGTACCGGCTGAAACCCCGGTAACCACGCCCGTATTGCTTACTGTAGCGACTGTAGTATTTGACGAAACCCAAGGATTGATTGTTGCAGGTGTTCCTGAACCGGTTAGTGCAGTTGTCAATCCAGCACATACACTGAAAGTCCCTGATATGGTTGGAATCGCATCGACAGTTACAGTAGCTGTGATGACACAACCATTTGAATTCGTATAGGTAATTGTTGTCGTTCCTAAAGATAATCCTGATACAAGACCCGTATTATCAACTGTGGCAACTGCGGTGTTTGACGAAGTCCAAGGGTTTGTTGCTGCTGCCGTAGCAGAACCGGTAAGTGCCGTTGTTGATCCAATACAAACATTTAAGTTTCCGGTAATTGTTGGAAGCGCATTTACGGTTACTGTTGCAGTGACCTTACAGCCATTTGAGTTCGTATAAGTAATTACGGAAGTTCCGGCTGAAACCCCGGTAACTACTCCCGTATTGCTTACTGTAGCCACCGCAGGGGTTGCTGAAGCCCAAGCGTTCGATGTTGCTGGTGTTGCTGAACCGATAAGGGTCGTAGTCAAACCGGCACATACGCTGAGCGTTCCAGTAATCGTTGGAAGCGCGTTTACAGTCACCGTTGCTGTAATGATACAACCCGCCAGATTTGTATAGGTAATCACGGAAGTTCCGGCTGAAACCCCGGTAACCACTCCGGTATTGCTCACTGTAGCCACCGCAGGGGTTGCTGAAACCCAAGGATTTGATGTTGATGGCGATCCCGAACCGGTAAGTGCGGTTGTCGATCCTATACAAACATTTAAAGTCCCGGTGATCGTTGGAAGTGCATGCACTGTTACAATTGCAGTAATGATACAACCATTTGAATTCGTATAAGTAATTACAGATGTTCCGGGTGAAACCCCAGTAACTACTCCGGTACTGCTCACTATAGCTACTGGAAGATTCGAAGAAACCCAAGCAGCCACCGGTGACGGTGTTCCTGAACCGGTAAGTGTAGTAGTCAATCCTACACACACATCTAAAGTTCCGGTAATCGTTGGAAGCGCATTTACCGTTACTGTTGCGGTAATGCTACAACCGGCAGAATTCCTGTAAGTAATCACAGAAGTACCGGCTGAAACCCCGGTAACCACGCCCGTATTGCTTACTGTAGCGACTGTAGTATTTGACGAAACCCAAGGATTGATTGTTGCAGGTGTTCCTGAACCGGTTAGTGCAGTTGTCAATCCAGCACATACACTGAAAGTCCCTGATATGGTTGGAATCGCATCGACAGTTACAGTAGCTGTGATGACACAACCATTTGAATTCGTATAGGTAATTGTTGTCGTTCCTAAAGATAATCCTGATACAAGACCCGTATTATCAACTGTGGCAACTGCGGTGTTTGACGAAGTCCAAGGGTTTGTTGCTGCTGCCGTAGCAGAACCGGTAAGTGCCGTTGTTGATCCAATACAAACATTTAAGTTTCCGGTAATCGTTGGAAGCGCATTTACGGTTACTGTTGCCGTAATTTTACAGCCATTTGAGTTCGTATACGTAATTACGGAAGTTCCTGCTGAAACTCCGGTAACCACTCCCGTATTGCTCACTGTAGCCACCGCAGGGGTTGCTGAAACCCATGCGCCTAGTGTTGCTGGTGTAGCTGAACCGGTAAGTGCAGTTGTTAGTCCAGCGCATACATTTAAAGTACCGGTAATCGTTGGAAGTGCATTCACAGTTACTGTCGCCGTGATAATACAGCCCGCCAGATTTGTATAGGTAATCACGGAAGTTCCGGCTGAAACCCCGGTAACTACTCCTGTATTATCAACTGTGGCTACTGCAGTGTTTGACGAAACCCAAGGATTTAATGCAGCAGCGGTTCCCGAACCGGTAAGTGCAGTTGTCGATCCGATACAAACATTTAAGGTTCCGGTGATCGTTGGAAGTGCATTTACGGTGACTGTTGCTGTAATGATGCAACCATCGGAATTTGTATATGTAATCACTGAAGTTCCGGCTGAAACCCCGGTAACCACTCCGGTATTGCTTACTGTAGCCACTGCAGGGGTTGCAGAAACCCAAGGATTTGAAGTTGCAGCTGTTCCCGAACCGGTAAGTGCGGTTGTCAATCCGATACAAATGTTTAAGGTCCCGGTAATCGTTGGGAGTGCATTTACGGTTACTGTTGCCGTAATTTTACAGCCATTTGAATTCGTATATGTAATTACAGAAGTACCGGCTGAAACCCCGGTAACCACTCCTGTATTGCTTACTGTAGCCACCGCAGGGGTTGCTGAAGCCCAAGCGTTTGATGCTGCTGGTGTTGCTGAACCGGTAAGGGTCGTAGTCAAACCGGCACATACGCTAAGCGTTCCCGTGATCGTTGGAAGTACATTCACTGTCACTGTTGCCGTGATGATGCAACCATCCGAATTTGTATAAGTAATCACTGACGTTCCGGCTGAGACCCCGGTAACCACTCCTAAATTATCTATAGTTGCCACTGCAGGAGTTGCAGAAACCCAAGGATTTGATGTTGCAGCGGTTCCCGAACCGGTAAGTGCCGTGGTTGATCCGATACAAACATTTAATGTTCCGGTAATTGTTGGAAGCGCATTTACGGTTACTGTTGCCGTAATTTTACAGCCATTTGAATTCGTATACGTGATCACGGAAGTTCCTGCTGAAACCCCGGTAACTACTCCCGTGTTGCTTACTGTAGCCACCGCAGGGGTTGCTGAAAACCAAGGGGTTATTGTTGCTGGCGTAGCTGAACCGGTAAGGGTCGTAGTCAAACCGGCACATACGCTGAGCGTTCCAGTAATCGTTGGGAGCGCATTCACAGTTACTGTCGCCGTGATAATACAGCCCGCCAGATTTGTATAGGTAATCACAGAAGTTCCGGCTGAAACCCCGGTAACTACTCCTGTATTATCAACTGTGGCTACTGCAGTGTTTGACGAAGCCCAAGGATTTGATGTTGATGGCGATCCTGAACCGGTAAGTGCGGTTGTCAATCCGATACAAACATTTAAGGTTCCGGTGATCGTTGGAAGTGCATTTACGGTGACTGTTGCTGTAATGATACAGCCATCGGAATTTGTGTATGTAATCACTGAAGTTCCGGCTGAAACCCCGGTAACCACTCCTAAATTATCTATAGTTGCCACTGCAGGGGTTGCAGAAACCCAAGGATTTGAAGTTGCAGCTGTTCCCGAACCGGTAAGTGCGGTTGTTAATCCGATACAAACGTTTAAGGTCCCAGTAATCGTTGGAAGCGCATTTACGGTTACTGTTGCTGTAATTTTACAGCCATTTGAATTCGTGTATGTAATTACGGAAGTTCCGGCTGAAACCCCGGTAACTACTCCCGTATTGCTTACTGTAGCCACCGCAGGGGTTGCTGAAGCCCAAGCGTTCGATGTTGCTGGTGTTGCTGAACCGGTAAGGGTCGTAGTCAAACCGGCGCATACGCTAAGGGTTCCCGTGATCGTTGGAAGTGCATTCACCGTGACTGTTGCCGTGATGATGCAACCATCCGAATTCGTATAAGTAATCACTGAAGTTCCGGCTGAAACCCCGGTAACCACTCCTAAATTATCTATAGTTGCCACTGCAGGAGTTGCAGAAACCCAAGGATTTGATGTCGCAGCAGTTCCCGAACCGGTAAGTGCCGTTGTTGATCCGATACAAACATTTAAGTTTCCGGTAATTGTTGGAAGCGCATTTACGGTTACTGTTGCCGTAATTTTACAGCCATTTGAATTCGTATACGTGATCACGGAAGTTCCTGCTGAAACCCCGGTAACTACTCCTGTATTGCTCACCGTAGCCACCGCAGGGGTTGCTGAAAACCAAGGGGTTATTGTTGCTGGCGTAGCTGAACCGGTAAGGGTCGTAGTCAAACCGGCACATACGCTAAGTGTTCCCGTAATTGTTGGAAGCGCATTTACTGTTACTGTCGCCGTGATGCTACAGCCTGCCAGATTTGTATAAGTAATTACAGAAGTTCCTGCTGAAACCCCGGTAACCACTCCTGTATTATCAACTGTAGCTACTGCGGTGTTTGATGAAACCCAAGGATTTGACGCTGCAGCGGTTCCTGAACCGATAAGCGTCGTTGTTAATCCGGCACATACGCCAAGCGTACCCGTAATGGTTGGAACAGTCCCAATGTTAATTGTTATCGGAACAGAATAACAAGTACCCAATGCCGTGGTCATCGAAACAATAACATTACTCACTGAAGTAGCTCCAACGGCAGGTGTTCCGGTAATTACAAATTTCTCGGCACCTGCTGTCGTAATGAATGTACCTGTAAGGCCCGCTGGCAATGGATCACCAGACGCATCGATTGATGCCGCTGTTGGTGTTCCAGCGGACACTGTAAATTGTAGCGGACTTGGGGTTGGCAGTGCTGTGCCTACGCAGATATTTGCAGTTGTATTTGAAGCAACGACTGTACAGGTACAGTTTTTAATCTCTACTTGCACCAAAGGCGCATCGTATGCCAGGCAGGTTCCGGTTGGATCTGCGTTTATATGATAAAGTATTTTATAAATACCAACAGCACTTCCGCTAGGCGTTATTGCTCCTGTTGTGGGATTAATGATTAGAGCCGTTGTTGGATTTCCAGACGAATCAAGCGCACTGAATGTTCCGTTAGGCGTTAATGGCGGCAATGGTGTTGGCAGCAATACATTCTGTGGCAATTGTGGCGTGGTTACATCGTCACAATAATCGGCGGCACTGTATTTAAAAGCGCCTTCCGGCTGCCTGATGATTGAAAATTTCCGGATGTCCTGGCAACCAACCCCCAATGCATCTTCAACCCTTACGTAAACATCCATTGGCAACGCAACAACCGGACAAGCAGCCGGATTGATAATTTTTGAAGGACCAAAACCACTATTCGCATCGACAGGGTTTGTCCAATAGGTAAAGTTATAATTGGTTACAGGTTCTGTAATGGGAACCATGTTGCCTTCCTGCCTGATATCCTGTGTAAAGGGCACTGTTGAAGAAGTACAAATATTCAAAGGATTGGTTAACGTTGGGAATGTTCCTTTTGTCAATGTAAATTGATCGGTTACTGAAACTTTCGTCCCGTCACACCTGGTGTAGGTCACCTTAACATTGTAAATATTTCTTAAAGGGAAAGTATCATTGTAACAACCGTTGATCTGAGGGGCATTCGAAGTCATTGGAAGCCCGGTTGTGTAGTCAAGGTAAGACCATTCTATTTCCGGAACAATTGGCGCATTGATATTTGGTACAAACCGGTAAGACTCATTGTCTGCTGAAAAATCTACAGAATTCCTTCCCGGAGGGCTCACGCCAATGGTACCGTCGTGGTTCATGAGGCCAATTAAAGCTGCTGCCTGCCAGTCATCATTTCTTTTTCTGTGCTTGACGTTAACTTCAATAATATTTGTAGTTTCATGCAAAATGATCTGTGACGTCTGTGGACCGGCGGCAATTGAACCTGCCGTTCCCGCATTGTATTGAGGCAATTCATTATAATTGACCACTAGAATCCGGTTTGGCGCCGCGAATTGCCCATCGTCCCTGATATACCAGTTCACATCACTGGTACTCCGGTTGCGATTTGCATAATGCACATCCTGATATACTCCATAAATCGCATTTGTTATGGGTTCTGAATTGTTTGGATAATTTGGCCCCGGAAAAGGATTGGTAATTTGCCAGGCACAATGTCCGTCAGGAATTACACCCGGACCAGCCCCAATATCAAAAGAAATAACACCATTTGAACCAATCATTCCATTGGTGTAGGCATTTCCAAAAAAGCAAAATTTAAAGGGTAATGTAAAAATTCCCGGACTCCAAAAATCATCATGGTCTCCACCATCAGCAATTTGAGTTCCTCCGGCGTAAGGCAGTGGCGCATACGGGAAAACCCGTGACACCGTATAATTTCCGGTATCTTTAAGATCGGTGTAGATGGCTTTAATTGGGGTACAATCACCGGGATTACATACTGCCGCATTTGCAACAATTTTAACCGTAGCTAGTGGAACTTGTGCAAACGCGGTAAATACAGCGAAATTTACAAGTAAAATTAACAGGTATTTATTTTTCATTTTAGATAATTTTGGCAGCGAAATTTACAAAAAATTAGCAAAGAATTATCTTAAATTTTAAATTAACTGAATATTTAACACTGAAATAAATACTTTAATTTTTATTAATTATCTTTGTTCCCTTTAAAATAAGCCATCATAACAATACCTATTAATGACAACTAACGAAGATTTTCACGACGAAATCGGAGACGACCACATCAGTTCAAATGCCACCAACCCACTTAGGGACGATGCTTTCGATATTCCAGATGACCAAAAAATAGAATTAATCAAAAAGGATGTAGAAAGCATCCTCAGGACACTCGGAATGGACCTTACCGATGACAGCATCAAAGGCACGCCAAACCGCGTCGCGAAAATGTTTGTAAAGGAGATTTTCGGTGGACTGAACCCCGCAAAAAAGCCAAGTTCTTCTACCTTCGACAACAATTACAAATACGGCGAAATGCTCGTCGAGAAAAACATTGTCGTTTATTCTACATGCGAACACCATTTGCTCCCTATTATAGGACGCGCCCATGTGGGTTACATTTCAAACGGAAAAGTCATCGGGCTTTCTAAGATGAACCGCATTGTCGATTATTTTTCCAAAAGACCTCAGGTGCAGGAACGCCTTACGATGCAGATCGTCCAGGAACTGCAGCGCGCTTTGGGAACCGAAGACGTAGCTTGTGTGATCGATGCGAAACATTTGTGCGTGAATTCACGCGGGATCCGCGACATTGAAAGCAGTACGGTGACATCCGAATTCGGTGGTAAGTTTAAAGACGAAAAAACGAAACGCGAATTTTTGGATTACATTAAATTGGAAACGAAATTCTAAAAAATGGTTAATCGTTTATTTGTTTGACCGTTTAATTGCTAGCTAAATATTATGTATGTCTTTTCATTTGAGAAATTGGAAGTTTGGCAAAATTCTAAAAATTTGGTTTTGGATGTTTACAAACTGACTGGAAATTTTCCAAAACAGGAAATTTACGGGCTGACTTCACAAATAAAAAGAAGTGCCACTTCAATTGCCACGAATATTGCCGAAGGGACTTCCAGAAATACCAAAAATGACAAAGCACATTTCTTAACCATTTCATATTCATTAGCAATGGAAACTTTAAACCATCTGATCATTGCAAAAGACCTTGAACTGATCTCTGAAAGCGATTACGTTTCTTGCCGCGAAAAAATTGAAAAGATCTGCAATCAACTAAACAACCCTAAAAAATATTATCTTTCCCAATCCTAACCACAATCCAAAACGATTACACGATTAAACGACTAAACGATTAAACCAAAAAAATGTCACTATACAAACACCAGACCGTCAAAATATACAACTCGCTAAGCGGGGAAAAAGAGCTTTTTAAACCGATTCATGAAGGAAATATCGGGATGTATGTTTGCGGCCCGACGGTTTACAGCAATGTGCATTTGGGCAACGTTAGGACGTTCATGTCATTTGATGTGATCTTTCGGTACTTGCTGCATTTGGGTTATAAAGTGCGCTATGTTCGGAACATTACCGATGTGGGGCATATTGTGGACGACGTCGATGAAGGCGAAGACAAGATTGCTAAAAAAGCAAGGCTGGAACAGCTGGAGCCGATGGAAGTCGTACAACGCTATACCGTTGATTTTCATGAAATTTTAAATGAATTCAACTTTCTTCCGCCAAGCATCGAGCCCACGGCAACCGGACATATTATTGAACAGATCGAGATCATCAAGAAGATCATCGACAACGGAATTGGCTATGAAGCCAACGGATCGGTGTATTTTGATGTCGTAAAATTTAATGAAAATTACCATTACGGACAACTCAGCGGCCGCAACATCGAAGACATGCTGGCCAATACGCGCGAGCTCGACGGCCAATCTGATAAAAGAAACCCGCAGGATTTTGCGCTCTGGAAAAAAGCCGAACCGCAGCACATCATGCGCTGGCCTTCGCCCTGGAGCGACGGTTTTCCGGGCTGGCATCTCGAATGTACAGCGATGAGCACGAAATATTTGGGCAATCATTTTGACATTCACGGTGGCGGAATGGATTTGAAATTCCCGCATCACGAGTGTGAAATTGCACAAAACGAAGCCTGCACCGGCCAAACGCCTGTGAATTATTGGATGCATGCCAATATGCTGACGTTAAACGGCAAGAAAATGGCAAAATCAACCGGAAACAACATTCTGCCACGTGAGATCTTAACGGGTGAAAGTCCGTTTTTGAGCAAGGCGTTTTCTGCGAACGTGGCGCGTTTCTTTATGTTACAGGCCCATTACAGAAGCATCCTTGACTTTTCTGACGACGCGATCATCGCTGCCGAAAAAGGCTACAACCGATTGATGGAAGCGATGGAAAACATCAAAGAAATAAACGCTTCTGCGAACTCCACGCTTGACATTGCAGCCTGGAGACAATTGTGTTATGATGCGATGAACGACGATTTCAACAGCCCGATCTTGATTGCGCAATTGTTTGAGGGTGTTCGTTACATTAACTTATTGAAAGAAAGTTCGGCGACTTTGACTGCTGCTGATCTTGAGGATTTTTCAAAAACATTGTCGGCATTCGTGAATGATGTACTCGGACTCGGAAAAGAAAAATCGGATGAAAGCCATGTAGAGAAAATGGAAGGATTGGTAAACATGCTGATCGGAATGCGCAACGAAGCGCGTGCAAATAAAAATTTCGCCCTGTCGGATCAAATCCGTGATCAGTTGCTTGCGCTCGGCATCCAGCTCAAAGATGGCAAGGAAGGAACCACTTTTATCCTGTAAATGACTTTAAAACGCCTGCTCATACTGCCCTTTGTTTTCGTGATCCGCGTGTATCAAACCGTGATTTCGCCTTTAACACCGGCAAGCTGCAGGTTTGAACCCACGTGTTCTTCGTATGCGCTTGAAGCATTGAAAATCCACGGCTTGTTTTATGGAAGTTACCTTGGCGCCAAACGCATTTTGAGCTGCCATCCGTGGGGACGAAGCGGTTACGATCCGGTTCCGCCAAAAACTTGTACGCACAAATATTAACTAACTTTAGGATTTTACAGTTGCATTAAATGTTATTTTTACGTCCAAATAATTTACCAAAATGATACACCCATTAAGCTTTGTCTGGAGCCCTACAGAAGGAATCGATTTAGGATTTTTCATGATCCGCTATTACAGCCTCATGTTCGTGATTGCCTTTGCCCTTGGCTGGTACATCATGAAAAAAATCTTTGACCGCGAAAATGAGCCGATCGACAAACTGGATTCCTTATTCATCTGGACCGTTCTGGCGACCTTGCTGGGTGCAAGGCTGGGGCATGTATTTTTTTACGATTGGGAATATTACAGAAACCATTTGTCTGAGATTTTATTGCCGTTTCGCTTCTCCCCGACTTTCGAATTCACCGGATTCCAGGGATTGGCAAGCCACGGCGCTGCAATCGCGATCATCATTACGATGTATTTCTTCAGTAAAAATATCATGAAAAGACCGATGCTTTGGGTACTCGACCGTGTGGTCATTCCGGTAGCGAGCGGAGCCATCTTTGTGCGTTTGGGGAATTTCTTCAACTCAGAGATCGTCGGTAAAAAGACTGATGCGTCGAACACCTTCGGGGTGCAGTTTGTAAAAGACCAGTTTAGTTCGAGGGAAGCCGTAAGCATTACAAAAATACCGAATCCGAAAGCGGCATATCAGGCGATTGCACACGATCCGAAATTTGCCGATGTCCTGGCACAGGTTCCTGTAAAACATCCGGCGCAATTGTATGAAGCGGCTTGTTATGTGGTGGTTTTTGCCGTGTTGTTTTATATGTATTGGAAAACGAACATTCGTGAAAAACAAGGATTTTTATTCGGATTGTTCCTGGTATTGCTGTGGACGGTTCGTTTTGTAGTCGAATATGTAAAAGAAAGCCAGGGCGGATTTGAGAGTGCGCTTGGGTTGTTCTCCACCGGGCAATGGCTCAGCATTCCGTTTATCCTGGTTGGATTGTATTTTATGTGGGCTGCTGAAAAGCCAATTGAAATCAGATAATTTTCAGATACGAAAATGATATATAAAAAAGCCATCGACATTGTTGATGGCTTTTTTGTTTCTTTAAAGTGCCGGATTATTTTTCGCTTTGGATGTTTTCACTTTCCGACTGTAACTTTTGCAATTTGGATTCGAGCAATGTTTTTTCGAATTGGAGCAACTCCATGCGGTGTTGTTGTTCGGCTAAAACGGCAGCTGCCGCAGCATCATCTGCATGCGAAGCCTTAGCATTAATCACAGAAAACATCCCGGCCTGAAATGGTTTTTTATTTTCAAGGCCGTTTAATAAATCCCTAAGCTGCAGCAACCTCATTTCCCTACCCTGCTTTTTTATGGTGGCGGCAATTTCACGTTCCAGATGTAAGATCTGGTAGGCATTTTCGTGTAGCAGTTTTTCGAACTTTTGTTTTGTGGCTTTATGTTGTGCCGTTTGTTGTTGTTTGGAGGCGGTTTCAAGTTTGTTTAGCTGTGATAGGATTTGCCCGAGTAACTGGTTTGCGTGTAGCGGCAGGTCGCGCTTGCCTGTTTCAACCATGCCCCAATGGGAGCGGCTCACTCCCAACAGCAGCGCTATATCTTCCTGTTTCAGGCCGAGTAAGGTTCGGATGGGGTGTTCTCTTTTCATTTTATGATAATTTTCTGTGACAAATTTATAAAAAAAATTATTTTGTCACAGATGTTGTGACAAATTTTAAATTTTAAATTTTTTGTCACAGATTCAAATCGGTTTAAAATATTTGAAACACAGCACGTCATTATGACTACCTGTAACGCAATCGCTTTCATCTTTTTTAAATTTTAACCATTGAAGCACTATATGCTAATATAAAATGACTACATTTATCGCAACGCAATCTTAGAATTGCTTCACCTTAAAACCAACAAAATACCAACACATTATGAAAAAAATTAAATTTTTTGTAGCGGCAAGCCTTTTCGTTACAGTGGCAACAGGCATCACTTCCTGCAGCAGCGAGGAAGCAGTAGCAGCACCCGCACAAGTCAGTTTGCCTGAAAGCGCGAAGTCACCCGAGGCATTGCCTTCAGAACCGCTTTTGTAGCAAACATTAAAGCCAAAAGCAGTCTGTCAAATAAAACCGGAAATCCAGCCGAACTTGCAGCCATTGATGCAAGTATCATTGAAGCGTCTAAAACATTCCTGCAGGCAAGCGGTGTTTCTTTAGCTGAAATTCAAAGTAAAGAAGCGCAGGATCCGGCAGAAATTCGCCGTATGGCCATTGCACTATTGGCACAAAAAACAGCAATCATCTCTAACAATTAAATTCAAAAAAAAATGAAAAATCTATTTTTAACATTCGTTTTGTTTTTGGGTTTACAAGGTATTGCCCAAAAAACAGTTTATATTTTTAACAATTCGACTACAGCAACGATCACTATTGGCGACATTCAAACTAAAAAAGCTACTTTTTCCAGTACTCCAGGCACAGCACCGACCTTAGGGTATCCAACATTTACCAGTTTTACCAATACCCCTATTATCATTCCCCCGGGAGGAAGTTATACCCTTGAAAATACTGCAAATCCTAATAAATTTCCATTTATCTCTGTGGGCAATTCCCCTCAGATTACGCAATGGGTAAAGTTTGTTTCTGCAAACAGTTTTTCTACTGTATCAAGTACACAGGCGTTTACAACTGCATCTTCACAGATATTCTATTCTATAAAATTTATGGGAGGCGCTGGGGGTGGTACCTTGGTAAACCCTGCAATATGGAAGAATACTTATGACGATAACATTGCTGATTCAAACCCAACACCTTTTCTTGTTCCAAACTATGGATTGCCAAATACAGGCACCTCGCGAAACCCTATCGGGCTCGGTGGCAGTCCGGGAACGCAATGGTCGTTTATTGAATATGACGCTCCTAGCGGCATATACAGCCCAGGAACTTACGCTATAATACTGGGCTTAAGTGACAATTAACTTAATAAATTTAAAGCCGGCCATGAGTAATACTCCTGGCCGGCTTTTATAAAAAATAATACCATGAAAATGAAACTTTTACTTTTGCTGTTGCTGGTTGGTAGCGAAACTTTCTATGCCCAATTTAATCTGGAACGCACTTATGGCACTTATAGTGAAAGCCTTAATAATGTTAAATTAAACACCGTAGACAGCCAGGGAAACATATTCACCATCGGTACTGTTGGCACTTATGACATCAGCAATTTCATAACGCCCAATTCTTATCAAACCACACCCGGCACATTATATATTGTAAAACGCAATTTGTGGGGGGCACTGGTTTGGGGAACTTATTTTAATGGAGATATTCAAAGTGCTACAATTGATAAGAATGATAATTTAATACTTTTAGGAAGGGCAAGTTTATCCCTGGATGCTACAGGTTTTACATCTACGGGTTCTTATCAGCCGGTTTTAAGCACCGAGAGCGATTTGTTTTTAGCGAAATTTGATACATCTGGAAATAAAATCTGGGGTACATACCTCAATAACGGCACCAATGTGATTCAGGAATCACCACATATCGGACCAGAACTTGGGTTAAGCATAGTTACAGATGCTGATGGTAATATTTATTTTACACACCGTACAGCTCTTACCAACCTGGGGACGGTTGGGACTTTTCAACAAGATCCGCTCGGCACAAATAAAAATGCAATATCAAAATTCAATAGTAGTGGTTTTAAGGTTTGGACAACTTATTATGGAATTAACGGGTCGCAAACACAACATATTACCGCCAATCTTACCGGGATATTTGTTTCCGGCCAAGCCAATGACTGCATCCCATCCAATCCGACCAATGCACCAAATTCTTATTTTGCTACTGCAAACGCTTTCCAACCCACAAAAACAAACTGCCTGCAGGGTTTCATCACTAAATTTAATTTTAACGGCCAAAGGCAATGGAGTACGTATTTAAAAGTAAGCGATATTTATGGGCCAACTATAAAAGGTTTTGGTGAGGACCTTTATGTCACTGGCAAGCAAAGCGGTAGTAGCTTAGCAACCCCCGGTGCTTTTCAGGAAATTAATGATGGCGATTGTGCGTTTGTATTAAAGTTTAATAATATAGGCGAACGTGCCTGGGGAACCTATTATGGCCTTGATGGCGCAGGATCAAGCGGCTCTTTAGAATTTGATTCCATTGGGAACGTGTATTTTTTTGGCACTACAAGCAAAAACACAAATATCGCCACTCCGGATGGTTTTTTAGCTGCCAATCCATCGTTAATACAATCTCCAACCCTGATCCCTGCCGGCTTTTTTGCTAAATTCAATCCAGACGGCCATCGTATTTGGGGCAGTTATTATGGTGGCACCTTAAGTACGTCAATCAGGAACTTCAAAGTTTTTGGAAATGGATGCTACATATATGGTGTTACAAATTGCGATAGCAACATTGCTACCCCAAATGGCTTAACTCCTGAAATGCCTGATTTAGCGGAAGGGGAATTGACTTCTTTTATAGCTCATTTTGAAACTATTCCATTATCTACCAACCAAAACGACTTGGAAAATTTTTCCATTTTCCCAAATCCGGGTTTGGATAGACTGAATATTAAAAGCAATTCAAAAATTTCTGAAATTCAGATTTTTGATTTGATGGGGAAATTAGTGGTCGAATTAACCGGAGTTGATTTAGAATTTGTAACCGTGAGTAATCTTTCCAGTGGTTTGTATCTGCTTAAAGCTACAAGCGATAACGGTGTTTCAACAACAAAATTTCTGAGACAATAAACGCTATCATATTGCAAAGGGAAAAGGCTAAACAGATCGATTGCAGAGTAAATTGAAAAGTTTTTTCATAACTTCGTTTCCGGTCAGCAGAGAAAATCTGCTCCATTTCATCAAATCCGCTTAGCCGCAAAGCATTGTGCGCCATTTTAATAAACCAATCCATAAGAAATCATTAAATGAAATTATCAATAAGCATGCTTGCTTTTTTTATCTCTTTAAATGCTCAATCACAAACCTTTGACACTTTAGTAGCCGTTGGAAATCACAAACTGCACTTCAATATCACAAAAGGCAAAGGCATACCGATTCTTTTTGAAACGGGCGGTGGCGCTGATGGAAGCGCTATGAATACTATTTTACAGCCGATCGCCGATCAAACAGGTGCTACCTTAATCACTTATGACCGGGCGGGATTTGGAAAAAGTACGGTAGATACTTTAGAAACCGACATTGCCAAACACACTATTGTAAACGGGATCGAAGATTTAGAATTGGCCCTTAAAAAATTGGGCTATTATGATACAATAATGCTTGTCGCCCATTCGTATGGTGGTTGGTATTCCACATTATATGCGGCAAGAAATCCTGATAAGGTTAAAGCAGCGGTTTTAATTGATGTCAATCATGATTATTATACGGATGACTATGTCTTGGAGACCCTGATGCAACAAAAAAATGACATTGAAAACTGGAGGCAAAATAATCCTGGATTTTATTACATGGCAACAAATCTAAAAAGTACTGTTGAAATGATGAGAAAAAATAATTTTCCTGCTTCAATTCCAGTCACTGATATCGTTAATGGAAAACCATTCTGGAAAGACCCAGAAAAGATCGAACGCTGGATCAATTGTCATAAGAATTTTGTAGAAGCGGAACCGAATCGTATGGGCATCGTTGCAAAAGACTGCGGACACCTGATTTACAAGGACAATCCAAATCTTGTCATTAAAGCTATCGTGGAATCCTATAAAAAAATTTGATTATAAAAGCCGTGCGACAGCCGGTAAGCGAATCACACTGGTTTTTCGGAAAGTTGCATTTCATTTTCACGAATAAGTTTTATTTTGGCAGAATTCGCCTGGCCGCAGAATCTTAGCAGCAATTTTTCCACCACGACAATGATTTCGAATATGACACATTTAAAAATTATGTTATTGCTTTTATGTTCGGTGATTTCAGCACAGGCACAAAATAATACAATCAACTCTAAAAATTATTGCAGTTTCTACAATGAAGAAGCATACACGATGAATGCGGAAGTGATCACAAGACATTTATCAGCAATTGTCATTACAGATATCGTGCGCGAAGAGATGTATAAATTAGGATTCAAGTGGTTGAGCACGCCACGCATTATCAAAATCGAAACAGGACAATACGTTGCTTCTATCTGTTATTCGGACAAATCAAATTGTGGATTCTTATTAGAAGAATCATTTGACCTGATTCCGCTTCAGGAAACCAGAAGTATTGTAAGTATCAACAAAAGAGAAAGTGGGTACGATTATAGTGAAAAAATTGTTTTCACCGATGGCAAATACGAATTTGTAAACATCAAGGAAATCCCAAAAAATCTTCACATTCTGAAAATGGACAATTATTGGTATCAAACAAGTACAAACAAAGACAAATCCAAAGCTTTAGTTCCAAAAGAATTTGCCTTTGACTTGTTAAAAGAAGATGTCAGAGATTTTTTGAAAGATAAATTGTAACATTACTCCTAACAATGAATCAGTTGGTTTACTGTTGGTTAAAAAGTCTTTTTCATAACTTCGTTTTCGAACAGCAAAAAAAACTGCTCCCACTTTCACAGAATAGCCGAAATAAAACAGACCTAACAGCCTGTAAATGATTACTTTTTTTCAGTAATTGAATTATACTTTAACGAAGAATGTTTATATTCGGCAAACAATACGCATTGCGCTTGCACCTCGAATTTGCTTACAACCAAAACGTTAGCGGCAATATTTAGGCGAATTGACCAATATCCAATAACCCAAAGTGCGGCGTCAGCACTTTAATCACTGACATCAAAAAAATGAAAAAAATTACAGCACTTTGTTTTCTGATCCTGTTCTCGTTAAGTGGTTTTTCTCAAACCATTGCCTGGGAAAAATGTTTTGGTGGCTCTTACGAGGATCGCTTAAACAATTCAACTATAGGACATTCCAATATCATAAAAACATTTGACAATAATTTTGTCATTGCCGGAAATGCCATTTCAAGCAATGGAGACTTAACAGGGAATAACGGGGAACGCGATTATTGGATCATCAAATTTGACGGAAACGGGAATTTAATCTGGCAAAAGAATTATGGTGGCAGCAATGATGACCAGGCCAATAAGGTAATTGAAACCGCTGATCATGGTTACCTTGTTGTAGGCCATACTTTTTCAGCAGATGGGGATGTTACAAATTATAAAGGCGGTTATGACGTATGGGTGTTAAAATTAGATGCTGCCGGCAATCTTCAATGGCAAAAGACTTATGGCGGAAGCGGGTTTGAAATAGGCACATCGGCCTGCCAAGATGGAAATTCGTATGTGATCACCGGATGCACCACCTCGAACGACATGGATGTCAGCGGAAACCACAATACCGGAACCTTTGATATGTGGACTTTTAAAATTGACTTAAATGGTGCTATGATCTGGCAAAAATGTTTGGGTGGTTCCAATATCGACACGGCTGTTGATATTATAAAAACGCCGGAAAATCAATATGTGGTTTGCGGAACAACTTATTCTACGAATGGTGACGTGTTGAGCAACACGCATGCAATAAATGGCGAATCAGATACCTGGGTTGTAAAGCTTGATGCAGAAGGGAACAAAATTTTTGAAAAATGTTACGGCGGCACTTCACAGGAATACGGGTGTGCGTTGATTAACGATACAGATGGAAACCACGTTATCTTGAGTACTTCTGCATCTATCGATGGTGATGTAACAGGACATCATGGAAATACCGGCTTCCAGGATTATTGGGTAACAAAAATTAGCGCATCAAATGGCAACATTATGTGGCAAAAATCATTAGGAGGTTCCTCCGAAGAAGAAGCCGGTGATATTTCTTTGGCTTCCAATGGTGATTACCTGATCAATGGCATTGCCTTTTCAAATAATGGAAACGTGACATCACCGGCAAATGGCGGTAGAGATTATTGGCTGGTCAGACTTTCCCCTTCATTAACAGTGCCGTGGAATTATTGCTTAGGAACTGCGGGAGATGAATGGGGAATTTCGGTAATTGAAGATACGCCGGGATGTTACATCGCAACAGGCAACGGCCAGGGGAAATTTATTTCTGGCCATGGAGGTTTTGATTTTTGGACTGCTAAAGTTTGTGACAATGCATTAAGCGCTGCTGCATTTGAAGGGAATGCAACCGATGTTACACTATTTCCAAACCCAATGGTCAACTTTTCCACTATAAAATTTAACCGTGAAGTAGAAAATTACACAGTGGAAATCTACAATACACTTGGACAAAAAGTAATTTCTTTTCCTTCATTTTATGGAAATGAAATTAGGATTGATAAAAATCAATTGTCAAGAGGAACTTATATCGTTAAAATTTCTGATGGAAAAAATAGGGTGAACTGTTCAAAAAAATTAGTAGTCGTTAAATAAATACAGTGCGCGCCCATTGCCTGCAACTGCAATAACAACAACAAAATCATAAATATCACCGATGGAATACCGGCAACCATTTCACTTTTGTGGTCAGCGGCTGCCCCAGAATGTACAAAGGAGTCATGACTGAAGAACATCTTTTTTGGGACAACCAGACTTATGCGAAACAAATAGGATTGCAATAATTTTATAATTTTTAAAGCGTTTCTACTCCAGAAGCGCTTTTTTATTTGGTTGAAAACCCCCTCATTGCTGCCCACTACAGTGCAAAGCAAATCAGTTGGTTTTAGCCTTTAAACTTCATCTAAAATTATCCAATAACCATTCACAAAAAAAATGGCGATGTACCACCATTTAACCGGTAACGATCTCCGCCTGTGAAATGACTTCCATCACTTCCCGGATCACTTCTATGCTATCGATCGCGCGTCCCGAATGAATGAAATCTTTAATCGACAACCGAATGAGGTTTTTATAAACGGTTTCTGAAAATGGATTCGAAGCTGTTGCAAACTTGATCCTGTTTGTTTCTTCGACAACGGCAATGTAGATCTGGCCGACATTTATTTTTTCAGTTTCGGATATGAGGTCATCGAGCAGTTGGATCAGTTTGGTTGGTTTTTCGGTTTTCATAGTTGGTGGATTGGAATGACAAACATAAGGAAAAGCTGTTGATTTTTTATGCGTGGCGTTTAATTTATCGCTGAATACAACTCGTACATTACTGCCCTAGCCCCGATAGAAGCGGCATCCTTTTTAAATTTGCTGTAGCGCAGCGGAGGCAGATTTAAAAAGATAGAGCGAATAGCGGGAACAGCTCCTGAAAAAAAATAACAAAAAAAAGCCCGATATCACTATCGGGCTTTTTATATAACCATTTGAATTAAGCTTCTCTATTGTGCTCTTCTTCAATTCTTTTGTGTTCTGCATCTGAGATCGTGTCTACCAATACCGGTGTTGCGATGAACAATGATGAGTAGGTTCCGATCACAATACCGATTAGCATCGCAAAGATGAATCCTCTAATTGATTCGCCACCGAAGATGAACATGATCAACAACACCAAGATCATCGTCAATGACGTATTGATGGTTCTTGACATCGTCGAGTTGATCGACTGGTTTACGATCTGGTTGAAGTTTCCTTTTGCTTTTCCGCCAAGGTATTCACGAACCCTGTCAAATACGATAACCGTATCATTCATCGAGTATCCGATTACCGTTAGGATCGCTGCGATGAAATGCTGGTCGATTTCCATTCCGAATGGCATGTATTTCCACAACAATGAGTACACTCCCAATACGAAGATCACGTCATGTGCCACCGCTGCGATCGCACCCAAACTGTACTGCCATTTTCTGAAAGATACCATTAAGTAGATAAATACAATCGCCATCGCACCAAGAACCGCCCAGTAAGAGTTGGTTTTGATATCGTCTGCAACCGTTGGCCCTACTTTAGAAGCCTGAACGATTCCGTATTGTTTGCCATCGTAGCTGTTTACGAATTTCTCGTAAGTCATGCTTGGATTGAAGTATTTCTTCAGTTTGTCAAACAGGATTTTATTTACTTTTTCGTCAGCTTCTGTTCCGTGTGCCTCTACCATGAATTTGGTAGTAATTTTCAACTGGTTGTCTTTACCGAAAACTTTCGCTTCCGCAGATTTATCGAAAACAGGAAGCAATTCATTTCTGATTTCCTCTGCAGATACCGGTTTTTCAAAACGCACCTGGAAAGTTCTTCCTCCTTTGAAATCCACACCATAATCCAAACCGTGTGTAGCAAGTGAAATCACGCTCACGATAACTACCAAACTTGAGAAAATGTAAGTATATTTTTTAGCTCCTAAGAAATCGTAGTGGAAATTCGTGAAGAAACCTTTAGAGAAACCTGTGGTGAAAGTCAATTTGTTTCCTCTAGCCACGCTCCAGTCTAACAACATTCTGGTGATGAAGATCGATGTAAACAATGAAGTGGCGATACCAATTAACAAAGTCGTTGCAAATCCCTGGATTGGTCCTGTTCCGAAGATCAAAAGCACCGCACCTGTCAAAACGTGGGTCACGTTGGCATCAATGATCGAACGCATCGCCCCTTTCCATCCGAAAGATGCCTTAACCGCTTCTTCGATTGATTTCCCGAGACGCAATTCCTCTTTTGCCCTTTCATAGATAATGATGTTCGCATCTACTGCAGTTCCCATCGTCAATACGATACCGGCAATACCAGGCAATGTCAGTACAGCACCTAAGCTTGCCAAAATCCCGAAAAGGAACAACAAGTTCACGATAAGTGCTGCGTTGGCGAACCAACCTGCTTTACCATAATAAACCACCATCCAAAGCGCTACGATCAAAAGACCAACAAGTGCTGAAGTGGTTCCGTGGTCAATCGCTTCCTGACCCAATGATGGCCCTACTACTTCTGATTGTACGATTTCAGCTTTCGCAGGCAATTTACCGGCTCTAAGCACGTTCGCTAAATCTTTGGTTTGTGTCACGTCGAACGTACCTGAAATTTCAGATCTTCCTCCTGAGATCGGTCCGCTTGAAACGCCAGGAGCCGAATATACGATATCGTCAAGAACGATCGCGATGTTGCTTTTTTGGGTGTAGGCTTTACCGGTCAATTCTTCCCAGGCTTTTGCACCTTGTCCGTTCATTTGCATGGTTACAGACGGTTTGCCCAATTGGTCAAATGAATCTTTAGCATCTGTGATCACGCCACCTGCCATTGCAGCCTGGTTGTCACGGTTTCCTTTCAAAGCATAAAGCTCTACAGTCTCTACTTGTTTTTTGGTTTTCTCGTCAACGTTTGTTGTTGGAATCCCCCAAACGAATTTGGCATAACGCTGGTCTCCGCTCAATAAGTTTCTGATTTCAGGTCTTTTGAAATACCCGTTGATCGCCGCAGTATCTTTTGTGTTTACGACAGCAAGGACAGCACCGCCACCTTGAGCAACAAATTTGCTGATAATCGGGCCTAAGTCTTTTGTTGAAGCCGCAGCCGTGGTATCTTTTGCTTTGGTATCGGTCAATAAAGTATCGATTCCTGTTTTAGCAGTTTCTTTGGTTTGAACCGCAGCGGGTGTTTTTTCAGTAGCTTTCAACGCATTGTTGGCCGCCATAAGGAAATTCCCTACTTCGTCAATTTTGTAAGTTTCCCAAAACTCCAATTGCGCCGTTCCAGACAATAACTTTTTGATACGGTCTACATCTTTCGCACCCGGAAGCTCTACAAGGATTCTTCCTGATTCACCCAATTTCTGGATGTTTGGTTGTGTGACGCCAAATTTATCGATACGTTTTCTGAGTACTTCAAATGCAGAGTCAACAGATTCGTCCACTTTTTTGCGGATGATTTTCTGAACTTCACCATTCGTCATTTTAAAGTTGATCTGATCGCCTAAGTTTTTATTTGCAAAAATATCTGGGGACGCCAGTTTTACGGTTCCGTTAGAAGCTTTGTCAAATTCCCTGAAAAACACATCAAGGTAGTCTTCATTTCCTGTCCTGTTTTTCGTGGCTTGTTCAAGCGCCTGGTTGAAAACAGGATTTTTAGAATTGTTTGCCAACCCTTTGATGATGTCTTTCACCGAAATCTGAAGCTGTACGTTGATTCCGCCTTCAAGGTCAAGTCCTTTGTTGATCTTTTTGTCTTTTACTTCGTTGTAAGTAAAATCGGTGAACCCAAGATTAAAGACTTTCTCTTTCCCGATAGAATCCAAATACTTTACTTCTCTTTCAGAGCTTCCTTTCGCAAACGCTTTTGCATCTTTTTCAATGCCATCGGCAACAAAAGTGAATGAAAGTTGGTAAATGCTTACCAATGCAAATAAAATTGCGAAAAATTTAACTAGTCCTCTATTCTGCATTATTACTAAAAATTAATTAATTCTGGTTTTTGTGGTTTATTTTAATGCTTTCGGATGATCAAAACCCAATAAAATCGGGTGTTAAAATTATCCTATTTTTTTTGAAACGTGCAAATATATAATTACTGAAAACATTAACCAATTTATTTATTGATTAATCTCAAAAAAAAGACTGCAAAATTTGCAGTCTTCCTTATATAAGGTATAAAAGCTTATGCCAAAACCGATTTCAGGTCGGCGTTCATGTTTCTTACCGCATCTGAACTCTTCGCGAAAAGTGCTTTTTCATTGTCATTTAGGTTGATATCGACGATTTCTTCGATCCCGTTTTTACTAATGATACAAGGCACACCCACGCAAACATCGCTTTGCCCGTACTCGCCTTCCAGCAATACTGAACACGCGATCATTTTCTTTTGGTCGTTTAAAATGCTGTCTACCAGATACGCAACAGAAGCACCTGGCGCATACCAGGCAGAAGTTCCGAGCAAACCGGTTAAAGTGGCGCCACCAACCATCGTGTCGGCTGCTACTTTTGCCAATTGCTCTTCCGATAGAAACTGCGAAACCGGAATTCCGTTGTATGAAGCCAGTCTTGTCAACGGAATCATCGTCGTATCGCCGTGCCCGCCAATCACCATCGCCGAAACGTCGTTGATCGGTTTGTCCAAAGCTTTCGATAAATAATATTTAAAACGCGAACTGTCCAATGCGCCGCCCATTCCAATGATTCGGTTTTTAGGCAATCCGGTGGCTTTCAAAGTCAGGTAAGTCATCGTATCCATCGGATTCGAAACCACTACAATAATAGTATCAGGAGAATGTTTGAGCACGTTTTCAGCTACGGTTTTTACGATTCCGGCGTTGATCCCGATCAGTTCCTCACGCGTCATTCCCGGTTTTCTCGGAATTCCCGAAGTGATCACCACCACATCGCTGTTGGCCGTTTTAGAATAATCGTTCGTCACACCCGAAACACGCGTATTAAAACCGGTGTTCGATGTACATTGCGAAATATCCATCGCTTTTCCTTCTGCAAAACCTTCCTTGATGTCGAGCAAAACGACCTCGCTCGCAATGCCTCTGTAAGCGATCACGTCTGCACAAGTGGCTCCAACGTTTCCTGCTCCTACTATGGTAACTTTCATAATTTATTGTTTAATCGTTGATTTGTTTCATTGTTAAATCGGTTTATCCGATGTTTTTTTGAAGCTGTTTCCTGCTCCCGAAACTTCGGGACGCTGCAATCTTTTTATTGCCACAATGTCATTTCGACCAAAGGGAGAAATCGCAGGCAATAAAAAAGGATTTTCGCTTCTATCAGGGCTAGGGCATCTCGTTTACCTTAAGCGTCAATCTTCGCATAGACCGCATTCTTCTCGATGAATTCCCTTCTCGGCGGAACCTCATCGCCCATCAGCATCGAAAACACCTGATCGGCTTCTGCAAGGCTGTCAATATTCACTTGTCTGAGCGTTCTGAAAGCCGGATCCATCGTCGTTTCCCACAACTGTTCCGCGTTCATTTCCCCAAGACCTTTATAACGCTGGATTCCTGCGCTTCCGCCCATTCTCGCATTCGCAGCATCACGCTGGTCGTCATTCCAGGCGTATTCTTTTTTGTTTCCTTTTTTGACCAAATACAAAGGTGGCGCCGCAATATAAACGTGGCCCTGTTCGATCAATTCTTTCATAAATCTAAAGAAGAACGTCAGGATCAACGTAGAAATGTGGCTTCCATCGACATCGGCATCACACATAATGATGACTTTGTGGTAACGCAGTTTTTCGATGTTCAGCGCTTTGCTGTCTTCGGCAGTTCCGATCGTCACACCCAAAGCCGTAAAAATATTCCGGATCTCTTCATTTTCAAAAACCTTGTGGTGCATCGCTTTTTCCACATTCAGGATCTTACCACGCAAAGGCATGATCGCCTGAAAATTACGGTCGCGGCCTTGTTTTGCCGTTCCGCCCGCCGAATCTCCCTCGACAAGATAAACCTCACATTTTGCCGGATCCTGCTCTGAACAATCGGATAATTTACCCGGAAGTCCGCCGCCGCCCATGACGGTTTTGCGCTGCACCATTTCACGCGCTTTTTTCGCTGCGTGGCGTGCTTGTGCCGCAAGAATTACTTTTTGAACGATCGTTCTTGCATCGTTTGGGTTTTCTTCGAGATAATTTTCAAGCATTTCCCCAACCGCTTGTGAAACAGGAGAAACGACTTCCCTATTTCCAAGTTTGGTTTTGGTCTGCCCTTCAAATTGCGGCTCCTGCACTTTGACAGAAATAATAGCAGTCAATCCTTCACGGAAGTCATCACCGGTAATTTCGAATTTCAGTTTATCCAACAATCCGGAAGCATCGGCATATTTCTTAAGCGTTCTTGTCAATCCGCTGCGAAAACCCTGTAAGTGTGTTCCACCTTCGTGTGTGTTGATGTTGTTCACATACGAAAAGATATTTTCAGTATAACTCGTATTGTAGATCAAAGCGACCTCAACTGGGATTTCACCTTTTTCATGGTCCATGGAAATGACGTGCGAAATAATAGGCTCACGATTTCCATCGAGGTAACGGATGTATTCTTTCAGTCCTTCATCGGAATGGAAAACCTCAACCTTAAATTCGCCTTTATCGTCTTTCTCCCTTTTATCGGTAAACGTAATCGTAATCCCTTTGTTCAGGAACGACAATTCGCGCATCCGCGCAGAAAGCGTATCGTATGAAAATTCGGTCGTTTGTGTAAAAATGGTGCTGTCTGGATAGAACGTCTGCATCGTTCCGCGTTTGGTCGTTTCGCCAACCTGCTTCACCGGATACATCGCTTTTCCGCGTTCGTATTCCTGTTCGTAGATTTTTCCGTCACGGAAAACCGTCGATTTCATGTGTTCTGAAAGCGCATTCACTACAGAAACACCGACACCGTGCAAACCACCGGAAACTTTATAGGAATCTTTGTCGAATTTACCTCCGGCACCGATTTTAGTCATGACGACCTCGAGTGCGGAAATGCCTTCTTTTTTGTGCATATCGACCGGAATTCCACGGCCGTTGTCTTCCACAGTCACCGATCCATCTTCGTTGATGGCCACACCAATCGTATCACACCATCCGCCCATCGCTTCATCGATGGAGTTGTCTACTACTTCATAAACCAAGTGATGCAGTCCTCTCACACCTACATCGCCTATATACATGGATGGACGCATTCTTACGTGCTCCATTCCTTCTAATGCCTGAATACTATCTGCTGAATAATTGTTCTTCTTGATTTCTTCGCTCATAAAAATTTACTGTAAAAAATATATTTTTTGTCTAACACGCAAATATATAAAAACGCGAATGATTTCCCAGTCAAAATAACCCTTTTGACCTTTAAGTTATTAACATTATATCGATTTTTCTGTGTACAATTCCACTCCCGTTCCGAAGTTTTCGCTATAGCGGATTTGGCCAAAATCAAACGACACGCCTTTGGCTATATCTTGTTTCAAAAGCAGCGCGCCATCGGCATCGAGATAATTGAGAAGCGGTGCGATTTGTGCCAAGGCTGAAATTCCGACTGTCGATTCGGTCATGCAGCCGGCCATGATTTTAAGGCCTTTACTTCTGCCGTTTTCAATCATCCGCAAAGCTGGCGTAATGCCGCCGCATTTGGTGAGTTTGATGTTGATGCCGTGGAATAATCCGTTGCAGGAATTCACGTCTACTTCGTGCTGGCAGCTTTCGTCGGCAATAATCGGCAATACCGAAAGTTCGCGGACTTTTTTCATGCCTTTAAAATCATTCGCTTTTAGCGGCTGTTCAATGAATTCGACATTCATTGCTGCGAAGATTTTCGAATATTCGATCGTTTCATCTGCGGTCCACGCGCAATTGGCATCGATCCTGAATACAGAATCGGTCGTTTTGCGCAGCGATTCTACAATTTGCAGGTCATTTTGCGTTCCAAGTTTTATTTTATAAACAGGCCACGGTTTTTCAATGATCTTCTGCTGCATCATTTCGATCGAGTCGATGGCAATTGTATAGGAAGTCAGCGGGTTTGCATTGGCTGCAGCCCAAAAACTGCGGAGCGTTCTTTTTTGCTTGCGCGAATAAAAATCCCAATACGCTTCGTCAATCGCGCACAATGCAAAATAATCTTCATTCAAATGCGGCGCAATGACTTGCCATAAATGGGATGGAGGAATGATTTCTGAATTTTCGACCATCCGTTTAGCCTTGGAAATGCTTTCCGTTAACCGTTCTACCGTACTGTGGTAATACGGATTTACAGTCGCTTCACCATAGCCGGAAATTGCACCATCGGAAATACAAACCACAACGGTTTTCTGAACATTGACCGTATAACGCGAAATCGTAAACGGATGCGCGAGCGGCAAATCGTAAAATTGGAAACTGAGTTTTAAAGCCATAAAAAAAGCGCCGGTAACAACTCCGACGCTTAAAATTACAAACAATATTCAACAAACCTAATAACTATTCTTTTTTTTAAACAACCGCATTTGATTTTGCGATTTCAACATCGGCTTTGACGTGCGCTGCATTGGCGCGTCCGCTTGGATCCTGGTTTTCCTGCCATTTCGGAATCCATTTGCGAACGGTTTGTGCTGCACTGAGTTGCGGATAGTGCTTGTGGAAAATGTCTCGATAGAAATACGCTTCTTTCGTCGTTGGCGTATTGTATGGAAATCTTTCTGCCGCGGCTTCCAGTTGCGCATCGGTTACTTTTGACGAACAGTATTCGATTAAAGTATCGATCCAGTTGTAACCTACGCCATCGGAGAATTGCTCTTTTTGCCTCCACAACACTTCCTGTGGCAAATAAGGCTGGTCTGGCGTATCAAACGCTTTTCTTAAAATGTATTTTTCTACGCCATCGTAAGTCTTTGGCTGTTTTTCTTCGGCTTTGATGAGCATCGACACATCGAGAAAATTTTTGTCAAGGAACGGAACGCGCGCTTCGAGTCCGTGTGCCATGGTTGATTTGTCGGCGCGCAACAAATCGGCTGTAAACAATTTCTGAACCCTTTCGATGGTTTCTTTCTGGAATTCTTCAGTTGAAGGCGCATTTCTAAAATATAAATACCCGCCAAAGATCTCATCTGCACCTTCTCCTGATAGCACTACTTTGATCCCGAGATCGGTGATCGCTTTTGACAAAAAATACATCGGCGTACTTGCCCTCACTGAAGTTACGTCGTATGTTTCAAGATGCCATATTAATTTGTCAAGGATTTCGATGCCTTGTTCGATTGTAAAATGAATTTCGTGGTGATCGGTTCCTAAGAACTCTGCCACTTTTCGGGCTGCTTTTGCATCTGGCGCATCTTTATCCAAACCGATTGAAAACGAATGCAGTTTTTTTCCTTTTTCAGCCAACAATCTTGCTGCGATTGAAGAAGTCAAAGAAGAATCCAATCCACCTGAAAGCAACACTCCGATTGGCACGTCGCTCATTAATCTTTTGCGGGTTGCTTCGGTTAAAGCGTCTCGGATTTCAGATAGATCCAATGCTTTAGTCGCTTTGGTATAATCTTCATAGACGGGCTTGTAGTATTTTACAAAACCTGTTTTTTGGGTGTAAATGTGTCCCGGAGGAAAGGTTGAGAATGTTTTGCATTGGTCGGCTATTGGTTTCATTTCAGATGAAAAGTAAATCCGGCCTCTTTCGTCCAACCCGTAATACAAAGGCTTAACGCCCATCGGGTCACGGCCCGCAATAAAATCGTCACCATCAACGACTACGAAAGCAAAGTCACCGTCAAGCAAGTGGCAGAAATCGTAACCGAATTCTTCGTATAAATGCACAATGACTTCCGAATCTGATTTGGTTCTGAATGTATGTTCTTTTAAAATGCCGTCGCGCAATTCCTGGTGGTTGTAGATTTCACCATTGTGAACCATGTACGCGGTTTTGGTTCCTTTGATGGGCTGCTTGCCTGAATGCAAATCGATGATCGATAAACGTTCGTGGCTTAAAATGTGCCCATTTTCCGTTACATGCAAATCGCTTTCATCCGGGCCGCGGTGCGACATTCTTTTTGAAAGCGTTTTTACTAATTCTTCGTCTTTTCCTTTTCCGATAATGGCTAATATTCCGCACATAATTAATCCCTTTTATACTTTGACTTGGTTTTGTTTATTTTGACATGGCAAAGATGTATTTTTGATTACAATTAGAAAACTTATTTCAAACAATCAGTTAAACATCATAAAAAAAAGGTTCAATTAACAATAAATATGAAAGTATATTTTGGATAAATGAGCATTTAACTTACAAAAGGTAAATATGCTATGCAATTTCTTCAATTGAATATGGCGTTTTGTTGATCTCAAATGAAAAACCAGTTTCATTTCCCATCAATTTATCTCCAAGCGGAGACTGTGGCGACAGCGCAATAATGGAAATTCCGTCAACAGTGATTTTTGGCAAAGCCGAACTTACATACAAATAAATGCCATTGGCTTTGACCAAACTTCCCAAACTGATTTTCCTAGTTTGCACCAATGGATCGATTTTATCCAAAATTGCCTTTTGATCAAGGCATTCTTTCAATTTGCGATTCAGTTTTTCCTGTTCGATGTGCATCATCGACAAAGCCGTTTCATGCTTATCGCCTGCCGAACCCTTAGCGTCGTTTTTAGAATCTTCAGTCAAAGCCGAAATCATATCACGGAATACGTCTATCCGGTCCTGGACAAGCTGAAGGTAATGGGAATGTATTTTTTGTTTGAAAGTCATTGGGAAAGTTCCTGAGTAACAGAGTAGCTGAGTAACTGAGACAGCTACTAAGTCAAAAACTCAGGCACTCAGCTACTCAGGCACTCAGCTACTTCTTCTAAAAATCAAATTTGTAACTCGCTCCCAACATCACCTGAAACGACTGCACCGGGTAATTGAGCCATTTTTCATACGCCTGGTTTGCTATGTTGTTCAAACGCAGCCACGCGGTTAATCTGTCGCTGTATTTAAATCCCACATGTGCATTGGCGTCGAAATAGCTGTCTAATGTTTTTACCGTTTGAATAGTTGCTAACGACGGAATAATATTCGCTGGTTCGATAACAATACTTTGCTGCTGCACCATATCTTTTCTTTCGCCTACGAAAAATACATTGACACCCGCATACCATTTTGGTGTAATGTTTACATCAATATTGGCACCGAATTTAATTTCCGGCAAATTCCACACTTCGTCAAAATTCTTAGCGTCGTATTTATTAAAGGTTCCGTTAATACCGACAGAAATGTCTTTCGTAAAATCGGCTTTGACTTCACCGAAAAAGCTTAACGTACGCACATTGTCATACACCACGCCGAAAGAATTTCCGTATTGATACGCTTCCTGGTCTAAATTCAATTCATTTCTCGGATTGCTCAAAAACATCGCTTTGTTTCTTTCAGCAATCATCGAACCGCGTACATTGTAGCTAATGTAATTCGACAATTTTCCTTTCAAACCTGCAAATCCATCAAGCTGCCTGTCTGTTGGCGCAATTCCGACAGAAGGCGAAAGAAACGGATTTTCATTGGTAAAATCACGATAGGAATTTTGCTGCAAAGTTCCGTCAGCGCCTAAATAAAACACCATTAAATCGCCAACCACTTTTAACGAAGCTATCGCATTCGGATAAATGTAAAACTTGTTTTTGCTGTTTTCAGAATCGATGCTGTAAAATGCCGATGCGCCAATGTTAAAAGACCAATCGTCTTTCTGCATCGCAAAACTCGGATGGATCCCGAAATTCGTAAATCCGTATTTTGTCGGCAATGCTGTAAAGTAATTTTTCTTGAATTCGCCACCCAAATAATCGGCAATGATTTCTGTTTTGATCGTGTTTTCACCGACCGCAAATTCAAAAACCGGCTTGATGACAAAACGATTTTCAGCCGAATCATACGCATCCCAAAAGCGGTTGTATTTGAGTCCGACTTCATTGAACATGCTTTCATTGAATTTCAGTTTTCCCGAAACATAGACGTTGTTGTAGGTTTGCACGTCATCGAGTCCGCGCACGATGCCAACAAGCTGCTCGTTTGTCAAAATGTCCTTTCCATAATCAACCGGAAATCCGTAATAGAAATATTTCTGGATCTGATAACCCAAATCGGCATTCCATGAGAAATCTTTTTGTTTGCTTCCGTAAGTCAGGTCGATAGCAGAATTCAGGAATTTATCATCAATGATCGCCTTTTTTATGCCGCCATTTGAAGACAAATGTTTTACAGAACCCGCAAAATAATCGTTGTCACCTACGTCTTGCGTGACATACAATTCCCCGAAAGCCGTTCCGTAATTTCCAAATCCGCCCGTGACATAATTTTTGAACAAACGCTCTTGTTTCGATTTGTCAACGCCAGCGGCTTTTCCTTTGGATGGCGTAAAGGTTGACGCAACCGGAAACGAAAAAATATTGTATTTGATCGGTTCTTTTTTGGTATTGTCTTCGTCGTCTAAAGCAGGCGTTTCCTTGATTTTAAACGCATCGGAAATTGTCGGCGTGTAAGGCTTTACGACATTCACGACTTCGGTTCCGATGTTCTCGTCTTTCTTTTGGGCTAACGCCGACTGAAAACCTGCAACTGCGAAAAGGAAAGCGATTTTATATTGGATTTTGAATTTCATATTTTTTGTTTTTTAATGAAGCACTTCGAGTTTCTCCGTGTGACAATAAAATTTAGTTTTGGATCGATGAATTGGTTTGTGATTCGGCAGCTTTGATCGTGTCGAGCTGTGTTTGTGCTTCTGTAACGACATCCGGATAAGCCTTGAAATTTTTGATGACGCTTTCCAGAATGTATGTTGCCTGGAAACTGTCTTTAAGGCCGTAGAAGTTTTTCGCCATCACAACTAAGCCTTTCGCCCCGAAATATTTGTAGCCCGAATAATCTTTCGTCAGTTTTTGGACTGCAGTATTCGATGCTTCAAATTTCGAGTCTTTGTTTTTGAAATACGCATCATAATACAACGCTTCTGCTGCTACTTCGCCTTTTGCAATCGTCAATAATTTGGCGTAAGCCGAACGCGCTTTGGCTTCATCATTCGAATTCATCGCAGAACGCGCGACGATAATTTGTGCATCCGATTTGACTTTATCATCTGTTTTCGGATTGGCCAAAACCTTATCGGCATAAATGACCGCATTCGGGTAATCTTTCTGTTCATAATAAGTCTTCATCAAGTTCGCTTGTGCAAAGGTCACGTTTTGCGGATAATCCGCTTCGGTTTCGAGACGTTTTAAAGTCGCTGTGGTTTTTGCAGCATCGTCTTTTTTAAGGTAAATCGAAGCCAGTCGCGCCAACGATTGTTCCGTGAATTCATTGCGCTGTTTGGAAGCTACGAATTCATAATTCGGGATTGAAGCTGCTTCCTGTCCGTCAGCAAAATAAGACTGCGCCAGATAGAAATTCGCTTTCACCGCATGCAACCCATTTGGAAATTGCGACACATAACTTTTCAAAGTCGTGATCGATTGCTTCACGTTGTTTTGCATGTATTGCTTTTCGGCAGCTTCATAAGTGTCGTTATCGAGATCAGCATCTGAAACATTCACGAAATCCAAAGTGCGTACCCAGGCTGCATATTCATCAACTTTTCCGTTGTCGACGTAAATCAAACGTGCCGTAGAAACGGCTTCCACCGCTTCAGGGCTTTTCGGGAATTCGGCAGCGATCTTTTTAAATTTGGCCAAAGCCAATTGGTCGTTTTCGGCATTGTAATAAATCAAACCTTGGCGTAAAATCGCTTTTGATGCATACGAACCGTTTTTATAGTCGTTGATCAACTGGTCGTAGGTTTTAATGGCCTGATCGGTTTTCTTCTCGGTCACATAAACATTTCCAAGTTCGAACAGTGCATCATCACGGTATTGCGATTTTGGAAACGCCGCAATAAATTTGTTCAAATCTTCAATTTTCTTGTCATTTCGGGCTACAAATCCGTAGCTGATCGCTTTCTGGAACGCCGCATAATCAGAATCAACGCCGCGCATTTCGATCGCTTTGTTGTAGGCGTCCATCGCAGGCCAGTATTTCGCAGTCACAAATCGGCAATCGCCCAAACGCAAAAACGAATCGTTCAAACGGAATTTATCATCTTTTACCGCATCAATCTGGCTTTGGAAGAAATTCCCGGCTTGATCATATTCTTTCAATTTGAAATACGTGTAAGCGATATTGTAATTGATGTTTTTATTTTCAGGCGTGGTTTTAGATTCCGGAAATGCTACAAATTGCTTAAAGCTGATTAGTGCATCGCTGAAATTTTCAGTCACATATTCGGTTTCTGCTTTCCAGAAAGTCGCACGTGCCGTGAATTTGGCGTCGCTTGGCTGTGCGATTGATTTTTTGAACATCGCTAAAGCTTCTGGATAATTTCCATCAGTGTACAATTCCAAACCCCTGTAAAAAGTTACTTTTTGATAAGCCGCTTTGTTCGCAAAAGATTTATTTTTTTCCAATAGGTCAAGCGCGCCTTTGTAGTTTTTGGAAGTGATGTAAGAGTTGATCAGTAACGTTTCCACTTCTGTTTTGCTTGGCGAATTTGGATATTTTTCTAAAAATCCGGCTAAAATATCCGGAACCGGCTGGTAGGAATTTCCAATTTCGTAGCTTAATTTGGCATAATTTAAACTCGCATCTTCCTGTATTTTAGCATCGAACTGCATTTCAGAAGCATTTTTAAACGCGTTCAAAGCCTGTTGCTTCAAGTCACTTTTTAAATAACTTTCCCCTAAATGATAATACGCGTTTTGCGCAACGAAATCATTTCCACCGATGATTTTATTGAATTGCGAAATGGCGTTCGGAAAATCATTTTGCTTGTAATAGGCATAACCCAACTGGTAAAAATCGGTGTTGTTCCACTTCCCTTTTTTGCCTTTGTATTCTTTTAAAAACGGAATCGCTTTGTCGTATTGCTGCAAATTAAAATAGCTTTCGCCGATAATTTTATTGAGCTCCGATTTTTCAAGTGCATTTGATTTTGGCATCGCCGCCAATCCGAGGTCGATCGCTTTCTGGAAATTTCCAAGCTTGAAATTCATATCGGCCTGGAAATAAGACAATTTCTCTTTGTATTTTTCCTCGCCCGAAACTTCGTCGAAATATTTGGTCGCTTTTTTATAATCGTCGCCTTCATACGCCATGAAACCAAGGTAATATTTGGCCTGCGAACCGAATTCTTTTGAATTCAGCACTTTATTAAAATATGGCGTCGCTTCTTTTTTATTTCCGGCGTTGAAAAAACTGTAGCCTTTCTGGAAATTAAACCGGTCCTGATCTTCGTAGCTTAATGTGCTTTCGTCCACTTTATCAAACCATTCGAGCGCCTGCGGGTATTTTCCCTGGTCGAAATAATAATGCGCCACTTCGATAAATGCTTGGTTTTGCTTCGGGCTTGTCGGATAATCTCGGACGAAGTTTTCCATTTTCTCATCGGCGTCAGGCTGGTTCAAATGAATCGCACAATTCGCGCTGTAATACGCGCAATCGGCCTGAATGTCGGCATTTGTGTTTTGTTCTTTGACTTTTTCGAAAATCAGTTGTGCCGATAAATACTGGTTGTTTTTGTACAACGAAACCGCGCGGTTGAAATCTTCGAATTCGTTGGTATAAATGGCAGATTTTTGTGCTGATACTGATGCCATTGCGAAAAATAATGACACAAAAAAGAGCTTTGAGAGTTTACGCATTTTGATTTTGTTTAATTTCCAAATGTATTATTCTGTAAGCTATAACGACCCATTTTGGGGTTTTATTATGAACATTTTTTTTAACAATCCCAATATTGATAATACTTTTGAAATTTATTTTGAATACCAGTGTGAACTTATTACTTTTACCCGATAAACAAAATTCATCATGTCGCAACCGGTTTTATTTTTAAGGAACGTATCCATTTACCAGGAAAACAGAGTCATTTTATCGAATGTGAACCTTGAGGTAAATCACGGTGAATTTATTTACATTATCGGAAAAACCGGAACCGGAAAAAGCAGTTTCATGAAAACGCTTTACGCAGATTTGCCGCTGACAGAAGGGCAAGCAAGCATCGTTGATTTTGATCTGGCGAATTTGAAAGAAAGCAACATTCCGTACCTCAGAAGAAAAATCGGGATCATTTTCCAGGATTTTAAGCTGCTTCCGGACAGAAGTGTCAAAGAAAACATGCTGTTCGTTTTGCGCGCCACCGGATGGAAAGACATGAATGAAATGCAGGTCAAAATTGACGAAGTTTTAGACAAAGTCGATTTGAAATCGTTTGCCAATAAAATGCCGCACCAGCTCTCAGGCGGTGAACAGCAACGTGTCGCGATTGCGCGTGCTTTGCTGAATGACCCCGAATTGATTCTTGCCGACGAACCCACCGGAAATCTCGATCCACAAACGAGTGTTGAAGTTTTAGGCGTTTTGAGAAAGATCAATGCGAATGGAAAAACGGTCATTATGGCGACACACGATTATGCTTTGCTGATGAAATTCCCATCCAAGACATTGAAATGCGAAGACAATAAGATTTTTGAAGTGGTTCAGCGAACGGTTTAAAATTTACTTTTTCCGTTTATAAACATGCGGATTTTCTTTAATTCCTTTTGAGAAAACCTTCCTGATGTTCATCCGGAGCCAGGCATCGACCTGCAAAATCAGATCTGAAAATTTATTTTCGGGCCTGCCGCGGAACGAAGTCACATGAAACGAATCGTCTTTCAATAACGGATTTTCCGAAAAATAATAATTCGATACACAACGCCTGAATCCGTCAAATGCAAGCGGGGAAACCGAATGCAGCGAATTGTTGTGCGTGGCCATGACAGCCAGCCTGTTGAACTTACTCGTAATGGTAAGTTGCTTTTCTTCCAGGCCGTTTGGCCAGAGTTCGAGATTTCCGCCATTTTCTTGGTTCCAGTCCGGGGTGACATAATACAGTAAATTGAGCACGCGCCAGTACTTGCGGTCTTTGTCATGAGAATTGTCGAGATGCGGATTTAAGTAATGTCCGTTTGCCATCATCGAGATTCCACCAGCATATAAATTTTCATCTGGAACAACACTGGTTATTTTGCATATTTCCGATACGAGTTCGACTACATTTGGCTCCTGAAAAGCATAAATGATTTCTTCAAGCAACGGATTGTAAAGATCCATCTGCACAGCAATATACTTGCGTTCCCGAATGGTGTTTTTAAGGATCATCGTGTCTGGCTGCGGAAAAGCGTTGTAAATCTGCAAAGCGATACTTTCCGGCAACAAATCATCGAGGAAAAAATAACCAATCTGAGGTTCGCTTTGATGGTATTGGCGCACCAATTTTTCTTTATTTGCTGCAATTGAAGCCACAATTAAATCCGATAAGTTTTTCCTGTTTAATTCCATGATTCAAATATTTCTTTGGCAAGGATTTCGGCATTTAGAGCATCGTTCAATTTCGTTTCTAAAACGTCGCGCCTTTTTTCGTAATCCATAAACGAACGGTTTTTCAAAGCATTTATTTTGTCGATGATTTCGGTTTTAGAATTGGCGAATTCGCATAATTGCGTCACATTTTCATCATCCATAATGTTGTCATTGATGATGCAGAAACGGCTGTTGTACAAGGCATTCATCAGCTTTAATTTGGTCCCCGATTTCTGGAACGAATAAATTAAGTTGATTTGGGCTTCTTTAAGCAATTGCTGTAAATGCGCGAAATTTTCAATCGGAACATATCGAATGTTTTCAAGGTTTCCGATTTTTGATTTGATAAAATTCTCATTGCTGTTGGATGCGATAACCAATTCAAGATCAGCTATTTCTTTAAAAATTTCAATCAGCATTGAAACTGCGCGCAAGTTATCCGACATTCTTAAATCGCCGTGATAAATTGCATATTTTCCAACACCTTCAAGTTGCAGTACTTTTGTATTTCCATGAAAAACCGGAACGTAAACCGACTTTCCAAATTTTCTATTGATGTAATTGTTTTCAAATTTTGACAACGCAATCGTTTTGTCAAAATGCCGGATTACCGATTCGTATCCGGTGAATTTTAAAGCTTCCGAACGGAACAACCATTTCTTGAAAATATTGGTTTCACTAGCTGCAATTCCGTTAAAATAATCGTGTTCGATGTTGTGCAGCCGCAGGATTTTTCTAAAATCGGGAAGCCATTCTTTGGATACAAAATACGTGGGTTTTAGACCTTCGAATAGAATGGGTGCCGGAATCTTTTTAATGTTCTGAACCAATTTATTGCTGTTTCTGCTTTTTACAGAAAACGGCAGCTTTGAAAACAGGTAAAAAGGATTTTTGTCGTTCTTGTAATAATGAACTGTTGTTGTGATTTTTTCAAGCTCGGGATTGCTTTCGGGAATAACATCTACGAAGCAATGAAAATGAATGTCGATCCCAAGATCGTGAAGTGGTTTCAGTTTGAAAAAGACTTCGATAACGCCACCGTAAATGGGCGGAAAAGGATTGTCGAAACTAACAATATGAAGGGCTTTTTTATGCATATAACAACACAAAAATAGCATTTAAAAACGAAGTAAATACAAGTTTTGAGTATATTTGGTTTAAAAACCAGCGATGCCATTTTTTTCAGTTATTATTCCGCTTTACAACAAAGCGCATTTTATTGCAAATACCCTGAAAAGCGTTTTGGCGCAAAGCTTCCCTGATTTTGAAGTGCTTGTAATAAATGATGGTTCAACTGACGATGGCCTTGAAATCGCACAAGGTTTTCACGATCAACGGATTCGCTATTTCAACCAGGAAAATAAAGGCGTTTCAGCAGCAAGAAACCTCGGGATTGAAAATGCTTCGGCAAAATATGTTTGCTTCATCGATGCCGACGACATGTGGCATGCTGATTTTCTGGAAACCATTCATTACTACATCCAAAAGTTCCCCGAACAGAAAGTCTTTGCTTCAGCCATTGAAATAGAAACTTCTAAAAAAGTATTTAAGCCCGATTATTCGATTCCGAAAGATGAAGATTTTGCAATCATGGATTATTTCGAAGGCAGCGTAAAAGAATCTGCAATTTGCACGTCGTCAGTAGTGATTGAAAAAAGTGTTTTTGAGAAATCCGGAGTTTTCGACAAAGATCTGAGGGTTTTGGAAGATATCGATTTGTGGATCAGGATTGGATTGAACTTTAAGGTTTTATTCGTTTGGAAAGTATTGGCTCGTTATATCTATGACGAAAAAAGTTTGTCGCGAAACGATTCCAATTATTTTCAGAAAGGCATTTATGATCGATATGGTTTAGAAGAAACGCAAAATGCCGGCTTGAAGAAATTTCTTGACCTGAACCGGTTTTCCTCGGCGATAAAAAGCAAACTCATCGGCGATAAGCCAGCATTTGAAAATTATTACAGATCCATTGATTTGCAAAATTTAAGTGCGAAGAAAAGATTGTTGCTTCTGGTTCCCGCATTTTCGCTTCGAGTGCTCGTACATCTGAAAACTTTTCTTGCGAATATCGGTTTAGGAAATTCGGTTTTTAAATGACCTGAATTCTTCGAAATCCCGGATGTAATCCGATTCATTGTAAACTTCAGAAGCCACCACCAAGCAAACCGCACCTGAAGAAAAATTGCGCATTTCGCGCCAGTTTCCGGGCGCTATCAATAAGCCGAAATTGGGTTTGTTCAGCAAAAAAACCCTTTCTTCAGTTCCGTCTTTTAAAACCACTTCAAAACTTCCGCTGAGCGCAACTAGGAATTTTTGCTGGACTTTGTGTGCGTGCCCATATCTTTCGGCGTTGCTTGGCACATCATACAGATAATACACGCGGCGAATTTCAAACGGGATCGTATTCCCTTCAATAACCGATAAATTTCCCTGGCTATTGTGGATTTTCGGAATCTGTATCAGTTCAATATCCTGTAATGATGGCTTCATTTGTGTGCTGCTTTATTTAATTCCACGTACTTTTTAATGCCCGAAAACCCGGCTTTCATCTTTTTCAAAATTTCGTTTTTTGACATGAGTTGGTGCCTGTATAAAAAAAACAAATATTTCGGCAGCCAAAAATACGCAAGTTGCTTGTATAAATGATAGGACAACGCAGCCCTTGCAAAAACCAATTTATCACTTCCCTGCTCCTCGCCTGACGACAACAATGCATGTGACACGATAACGGCCGGAAAATAACTTGCTTTTATTTTATGCTGCAAAACACTTCGCATGAACAGCAATTCTTCGGCGGTTTCAAAGTAAGAACCAAGCCCGAATTGCTCGTTGAAACCAATTTTAGCATTTCTTATCTCTTCGGTTTTGACGGCAATTTCAATCGAACACACATCCCAGATGGTTTTAAAATCGTGGAAATAAGGCGTTGTTATTGCATTTTGTGGATGATCCAAACCTAGGCGCTGGTGGTTGAATGTAATTACAGCTGCGTCAAGTGCATTAAAGGCATCAATGATCTGTTTGTCAAAACCTTTGGTATAAATCACGTCATCATCGGCGAAAAGCCCGATTTTTTTATTGGCGTTTTGAATGGCTGAATTCCGGCTTTTGGAAAGTCCTTTTTCAAACGAATTGATGATCCTGACCGACGGAAAATCGGAAACCAGGATTTTATCATTAGAAGTCTGGTTGATAATGAGTATCGAAAAATCTGAAAAGTGGCCAAAAGGAAACATTGGAATCAGGAAATCTAATGTATTTCTGTTGGTTGTAGAAATCAAAATTTCTAAATCCTGATCGGTATAATTGCTGGCCAATTTATTTATATTTACACAAATATAATATTTATTCTATTAATGAAAATACTTTTGATCGGAGAATACAGCCGGCTGCACAATTCCCTGAAAGAAGGCTTGATGGCTTTGGGGCATGAAGTCAGCATTGTGGGAACAGGCGATGCTTTTAAGGGTTTTCCGGTCGATTTTTCGATTGCGCCGAAGGTCTTCGATTCCAATGGCTTAAGCCGATTTCTGAATAAGGTATTTTTCAGGCTTTTTAAAACTGACTTGGAAGACCTCGAAAAAGGCTGGTATTTTTCAAGGCTGTTGCCAAGGTTAAAAGGTTATGATGTGGTGCAGCTGATCAATTCGAATGCCATTGAAACGCTTCCGTCGTGGCAAATCAAAATGTATAGAAAATTATTCGACCAAAACGGTAAAAAATTCCTGCTGGTTTGTGGTGAAGAACCGCCGATCATTGAGGAACTTCTGAAAAATAAGATGAAATATTCGATCCTGACGCCTTATTTTCAAAATCCAAAGCTTAAAAATCTTTATTCGTACACTTTAAAATATACGACTGCGCCTTATAAAAAATTGTATGATTTTGTAGCGTCAGAAGTCAACGGCATCATTACTTCAGATCTGGATTATAAAATTCCGATGGATCTGCAAAACATTAAAAATACGTTCATTCCAAATCCGATCAATACCAATAAAATAGCATTCGTCGAGAATTCGGTTTCGGATAAAATAGTTATTTTTCATGGCATCAACCGATTGAGTTCGGTAAAAAAAGGAAACGCCTATTTTGAAGAAGCGCTTGAAATTATCAGGGAAAAATATTCTGAAAAAGTAGAAATTCTTAAGGTGGAAAGCGTTCCATATAAAGAATACATCAAATTATACGATAAAGCACACATTCTTTTAGACCAGGTTTTTGGATATGATCAAGGTTACAATGCGCTTGAAGCGATGGCAAGTGGAAAAGTGGTATTTACTGGCGCCGAATCTGAATTTACAACACATTTTGGCCTTAACAAACCTATAAATGTAAATGCGGTTCCCGATTCCTTGAAGATTGCACAGAATTTGTCTCATCTGATCGAAAACCCGTCAGAAGTTACCGCCATTGGTAAAAGAGCGCGTGAATTCATACTCAAAGAACACGAATATAAAATGATTGCCCAGCGTTATCTCGATGCATGGAACAAATAAAAAATCCGGAATCTTGATGAACAATTCCGGATTTTTTATGTTGTTGCTGATGTTAATTTGATGCCACATCTCTTTTTGGCCTGCTGCTGTAATCGGCAGGATATTTTGCTTTGTGCTCTGCAAGCATTTCATAAGGCTCTTCACCAGTGTACCCTTCAATCATAACATATTGGCCATTTTTTATTGAATAACCCCTGGTCGAAGGCTCTAATTTTTCTGATTCAACCCATTCCCCATTTTCCTGGTAAAGGTACATTGCGACTTTGGTATCAAAATATGCCTGAAGGTTTGGATAATAATAATATCTAACGTCGACGAAAGATGAGTTTTCGGTTTTTTCAGATTTTTTTGCCTGGATATTTACTGCGTCTAATTCAACTTGTGCCTGAGAATAATTAAAGGAAAACACCAGTAATCCTAAAATAAGTTTAGTAATATTTTTCATAGTTTTTTCTTTTTATATTAAATGCAATTCTAATATTGTAAAGATACATTGACTATGTAATGAACGTGTTACACGATTTTACCGAAAAATTATACCATTTGTTTTTGTGCTTATTGGTATGGAACCAAAGCAGGTTTTGCAAGGTCAAAGTTCTGAAAACTAAAGTCGGACGTTTTATAGGCGTTTGTTTTGAATAAGCTGTCGCCAACACCGGGAATGGTTGGATAATACGAAAATGAAAATTGAAACGAACTGAAAACGAGGTAATCGTTGCTAATGATAATTCCTGCACCGATCTGAGAATATACGCGGCTGCTTCTGAGTCCGTTTTGTCCGTCACCGAGCATTCCCATTGTATAACTTAAATAGGGATTGAGCCGGAAACCCCAGAAATTCCATGGTGAATACGCCTGTGTCTGGAAGTTGACCACTAATTTTTTTGTCCCGAAAAGATTGTAGCTGTTAAAACCCTGAATTCCGTAAGCATCATTTAAGGTCAACCTGTCGGCATCCGATTGCAGCCTTGAGTTTCCGATAATCAGTTCGGGTTTTATGAACTGGCGGAATTTCCATCGTCCGCGCTCCAGCAGGTTTGTAAAGTAAACCAAATTATAGGAAATGGCACTTTGTTCGAAATCGCCACTTTTATAAAAACTACCATATTCGATATTGGTGCTCAGGTATCCAAACCTAAAATACTTCCCAATGGCAAACCTGCCTCCAAAGTACAGGCGGTGCCTGCTGTTTTTGTCTTGGTATCCTGCTGTAAGTCCGTATACAATTCCTGTCGGTACGTCTTCCACAACCTGATAATTCAGCAAATACTTATCCTGGACGAACTGCCTTGACGAAATTCCGATTCCAATTAAATACAGCCTTTCATCCGAAAAAATCCGTAATGAATCTTGCACAATTGGCGGCCCTTGCACGTAATCCACATTATAGAAACGTGCGGCAGTGATCAGGTTGGTCGTACGGCTTTTTTCAGAAGTTCCTTTAAATATCTGGTAGGCGTGCCCAGCCCAAAAATCATACGTATTGAATCTGTGGATTTCAGTAGTTTCTGCCTGGGTCGTATCGATTGAAACGATCTTGTTGTATTGATTTTCAACATGGATTCCTGCAGCCCAACGCGTTAAAGGCGAAAAGAAAGGCCTTTCGATATCGGCAAATTTTTTCCTGTTTCCATAAACATCTTCTTGGTAACTTACCGAGGTCCTGATGTATGTATTGAGGATGTTTGGCACGACATAGAGCGTACTGAATGCATCCTGATTGTCGTCAAGGCTTTTCTTATAAGTATTTTCGAATTGATGTCCGGTTCCTAAAAAGTTCCTTTCGTTGAGTTTGAAAGACATTCGCGAACTGCTGGCAGAAAAATCCGGAATCGTACTCCAGGAATCTAAAACCCGAATATAAACATCTACCGAATCCTGTTCCTTTACCGGTGCGGTCGTAATGAGCACGCTGCGAACATACCGTTGCGAACGAATGAGACGTTCAGATTCTTTTACGAGCAACGAATCCAAAGGCCTGTTTCTCTTTAGTAAAAGCAAGTTTCGGATGGCAAGGTTGCTGGTTTTATTGTGCAGCATGTTCCCTGTTTTGTCAATCCAGCGCGTCGGTTTTTTGGTTGAATCGATTTCAGAATATCCGAAAGGATCGAGTGTCGTGATAAAAATTTTGCGAATGATTTTTCCTTCAGAATCGAGTAAGGGTTTTTTCTTGATTTTCTGGAAAGAATTTTTTTTGATTTTTTGCTTGGCCGTGACAGGCTTGAAAATCAGTTTGTGCAGTAAACGTGTAAATCCCCTTTTTCGGGAGTAATTTTCGATGTTGCGGTACATCTTCAGGGAATCAGGCTTTTCAAATTCCGTTTCTTTCTGATTTTTCTCCGCTTTTTTAGGTTTATTTTCCTGGGCAAAAGAAAGCTGATAACAGCACATTATCAGCATCAAAAAAAGAAGTTTTAACTTAGGGATCATTTACAGTATTGGTTTCTGAATCTTAAATGCAGCATTCAAAAATAGGTTTAATATACTGAAAATTTTCGTTCAGCGTAAAGTTATGACATTCAAAAATTTATTTAATTTTTAATTTGCTGAGCCCTTTTTGCAACATTGAAATGCCGTCTTCTTTAATATTTCCAATATTGAGATCTTCAAGATTGTCCGGTGCTTTCATCAAAAGGCTCGAAACTCCCGTTTGCAGCGCTGTTCCGGCAATTTTAGATACAATTCCACCGGCTGGGCCAATGATAAATCTTTTGGCAAGAAAACCTGTTGCGAGTCCGACTGCGCCTTTCAACAATTTGCCTTTAAGGCTTGGAGAAGTTAGTGCCGACTGGAAGTTTTCTTTTAAATCGTGAATTTTGTCTTTTACGATATTCGCCGGATTGAGTTCCTGCTTCGTAAATTCGAAATGCTCTTTTAAAAGGTACATATCAGATTTTTGCTGGTTTTCAAGAAACGCAATGGCTTCGTTGAGTGATTTGTTGTCTTTTACTGTTGTGATCATCTTTTCTTTTCCTTAAAAATTTGACGTACGATGTAGTCGTTCAAAGTGTCATCAAGCCATTTTTTTCTGAAAATGATCATGATAATGCCAACTACCGCGTAAATTCCGGCCACGGCAAAAAAACCGTAATATACTTTTCCGAGAACTTCACCAAGGTAAAAACACAACCCGAGTGTTACCAATAGGAAAAATAAAGCAATAATAATGATGATTACAACCCGCGAAACTAGTGATGAAAATACATCGGTTCCTTTGTCTATCGCTTTTAATTTGTAAAGCTCCAGACTCGTTTTCGCGTATTGCTCCACTTTTTCTACGAGCATCTCGACTATTATTGCTTTATCTTTCATTTTATTGGTTTTTTAATTTTAGAATTTAGCTTTAGCTTTATCTGCTGCATCTTCAGCATACTCGTAAGCGTCTTCTACATGTGCCTGGCCGTTTCTTTTAACTTGCTCCAATTTAGAAGTCAGGTTGTCAATAACGCCATTGTATTTGCTTTTCAGGTCGTCGATTTGCCCTTTGCTTTTGTCTTTGATTTTTTTGCGTGTTTCAGAACCTTTGTCCGGTGCAAATAAAATTCCTAAAATGGCTCCTGTTGCTAAACCTGCCAATGCTCCTAATGCTACTTTACCTGTGCTCATGATTTCGATTTTTTAGATTATTAATTGTTTTATTATTCTTTTTGATAGCAATTTTTTTTCGTAGGATTTGTTTCAAAACTACCATACAAAGATGCAGCTCAAATCACGAAAATGCCTTACAGAACTTTTCCTTTAAATTATAATATTTACATATTTCGCAATGTTTACAAGGCTTTACGCTGCTCTAACAGCTAAAAAAAGCGCTCAAATTCGGAGCGCTTAAATCTTTAAATTGTTGGTTTGTAAAAGATTGGAATTACAAATGATGGTTCTGGTTTCCACGGTTGGCGTTTTGCAACTGATGCTCAGCAACATAATTACGAAAAAGCGTCAATAGCGTGTCGTAATATTTGGTTAACGCCTGTACATTCACTTCCGGATTGTTATCAACAGGGATCGTTACCGGCATCTCGTTCAGATATTTCGACAGTTCGGGGTAATTTTCCTGGATCACCATCGTAACCTTCATGATTTTTTCGTTGATTTCTTTCTCTGCATCCATAATAATTTGCACTTTTAGAGCTTATAAAGGTAACGAAAATCTGACAACAATTATTTTTTATTTTCGGCCTTTTCTTTCTCTTTTTGCGCTTTTTCGGCAGCTTCTTTTGCATCTTCAGCAGCTTCCTCTTTTTTCTTTTCTGCTTCTTTCTTAGCCTTTTCAGCCGCTTTTTGCTTTTTCTTGAAATAACCCCTTAACAGGAAGTTGTCTTTTGCGGCTTCCATATTCTCGTCAAGCCCTTTGGTACTTTTCCGAAGGTTCAAAATCGTCTTGTCGATGTTATTTGCCATTGTCGGGTCTTGTATTAATTTTCCTAAAGTTCCTTTTCCGCTGTTGACTTTCTGCAGAATTTCGGTAATCTCTCCGGTGGCAACAGCCGCATTATCAGCAGTAACCTGTAAACTCGCCATGATCGCGTCTGTTTCAACTGGTTCAGAGGATGGAATGCTTTGACCGTCGACAGCAATCTTTGCTGTCGGGCTGCCTTGGGAAAGCACCAGGATTTTATCACCAATGATGCCTTCAGAACCAATTCCGGCTTCTGAATCGGCACGGATAAAACGCTGCACATCTTTCTTGATCAGCAAATCAACTTTAACTGTCGAATCGTTTACAATCCGAATATTATCAACGGTTCCGATATTAATTCCTGAAAACCGAACCGTGCTTCCTACCTGCAAACCGCCCACATTGTGAAATCTTGTTGTCAATTTGATAACCGGGTCAAACAGGTTTTTTTGCTTTCCGATAATGAAAATGGCAAGGACAAACAGCACCAGGCCAACTGCGATAAATATGCCCAAACGAACTTTGAAATTTTGTGTTTTTGCTTCCATTTTAATGTTTATTTTTGATTTTTGAGACTTTGACTTTTGAAAAATGAACTAATGTAAGGATCGGAATCGCTTTCAAATTCGGCTAGACTTCCTTCTTTGTACACCTCGCCTTCCTTTAACATGATAATCCGGTCGGCAACTGTTCGCACACATTCGATATCATGTGTAATGATAATTGATGCGGTTTTGTATTTTTCCTGAATGTCATTGATTAACATGCTGATTTCATTTGACGTCACCGGATCCAAACCTGTTGTTGGCTCATCATATAACATAATTGCCGGATCGACGATAATCGTTCTGGCCAAACTGATCCTTTTTCGCATTCCGCCCGAAAGTTCTGACGGCATTTTGTCGATCGCATCGGGCAACCCGACGTTTTCCAGCACTTCATTCACCTTTTGTGAAATTTCTTCTTCAGACAAATCTTTTTTAATCCGCCTGAGCGGAAATTCGAGGTTTTCTTTTACGGTCATCGAATCGTACAAGGCGCCACTTTGGAATAAAAATCCGATCTTCTTGCGGGTTTCTTCCAGTTCTTCACGTTTCGCACCATTGACTTCATCGCCTAAAACTTCGATCGTACCCGAATCTGCTTTAAGCAAACGCACGATGCATTTGATTAACACCGACTTTCCGGTTCCGGATTTTCCGAGAACAACGAGATTTTCTTCCTTTTTCAGTTGCAATGAAACGCCTTTGAGCACTTCATTCCCGCCAAAACTGATTTTGAGATCTTTGATATCGATTACGTCTTCTGTATTTTTATTTTCGGTACTCATAACAATAAATCGGTGATTTGAACAGCGAATAAATCGACTAAAATAACAAGCAGCGAAGCCATCACTACTGCAGAATTTGCAGCAACACCAACGCTTTCAGTTCCGCGACCGGCGTTGAATCCTTTATAACAACCTACCATGCTGATCACAAATCCGAAGAAAAATGTCTTGATGAAAGCTGGAATGAAATCCATGAAAACTACTTTTCCAAAGGCTTGTGTAATGAATAGTACAAAATTGACATCGCCTTTGATGTTTGCTCCTGCCCAGCTTCCCAAAATCCCGAGCGCATCGGCATATAAAACCAATAGCGGAATCATGACTGTTGCAGCGACAACTCTTGGCACAATCAGGAATTTGATCGGATTCGTGGACGAAACTTCCATGGCTTCAATTTGTTCGGTTACGCGCATCGAACCCAGTTCTGCGCCCATGCTCGACCCGATCTTTCCTGCACAGATCAAGGCGGTGATTACTGGTCCCATTTCGCGGATCAATGAAATCGCAACCATGCTGGGAAGCATGTTTACCGCTCCGAAATTCACCAAAACCGGGCGCGACTGGATGGTCAAAACCAATCCGATGATCAATCCGGTGACAGAAATCAGCCCGAGCGATTTGTTCCCAATCTGGAAACATTGTTTTAAGAATTCCTTGAATTCAAATCCGCGTGAAAAGGTGTTTCTGAACACGCGCCCGATGAATAGAAATACATCGGCAAGGTTCACAAGGAATTTGTTTAGCGACACGGTACTTTCCATCGAAGTATCGGTCAGCGCTATGGATTTATTTCTCGCATAGCTTTTCATTTTAGTAATCGGAATACGCTGTTTCATAAGATTTTGAAAATTTATTCTGATTAATATTACTGCGGTTGGTTGTTGTCTTTGGTAGTTGTTTCGGTAAATATTTTTACTTCTGCATTTGGATGCACATTAATGGTATCGGTGGCATTGTCATGGAATTGCGGCAGCTTGATCCGGCGCCATTCGTAGGTTTTTGGCAGGTCGTCGCCCATCAAATAACCCCAGGGCTCGAGACTTTCAATCTTATCAAAAATGACTTTTAAGATGGCAATTAACGGAATCGCGAGGAACATTCCTGAAAATCCGCCGAGCGCACCGCCAATGATAATTCCTACAATCGAAACCAAAGCATTTATCTCTACTTTAGAGCTTACAATCATTGGAACCAATAAATTATTATCGATCAATTGAACCACTACATTCACTATTAAAATTCCGAGAACAATCGACAAATCGGCATTTCCTGTTAACGACGCAACGACACTGATGACACCTGCAATCAGAATTCCGATGTACGGAATCAGGTTTAACAATCCGGTTAAAATCCCGAGTAAGATCGCATATTTTAATCCGATGATCATAAATCCGATTGCCGTTAAAACCGAAACCACGACCATTTCGATCAGCAATCCAACGATGTAACTCTGAACGGAAACTTTGATCTGTTTCAAGATTTCACGCAATTTCTGATGGTATTCCGGTTTGAACAATTTGCAAAGAAATTTAATAAAATGCGTTCGGTACAATGAAATTAGAAAAGTATAAATTGGGATCAGCATCAAATTGACAAGCATGTCTGAAAATGATAATAAAGTCGTGCTTACGATTTGTTTGCCGGTTTCCATTGAGCCTTTTGTGGCATCATTCAGCAGTTTCTTCTGTTCGGTTTTGCTTAGGTTGAAACGGTCACGCACAAACTCCTGCAAATTATTGGCATGAATCGCAACATTTTGCTTGATCTTTCCCCAATCATTCGCCATGTCACCTACCTGAAGTGAAACGAAATACATGATCCCGACAAAAAACAATACAAATAAAATAATGCTCAGCATTACTGCAATAACATGCGGAAGATGAAGTTTCAGGTTGAAAAAAATAACTACTGGCCTCAATAATATTGCGAAAAGCAAGGACATCAAAAGCGGAATTATAATACTTTGCGCAATGTAAAAAAATCCGAATATCAAGCCCAAACTTAATAAAGTGAAAGCGAGTTTTGCATAAAATGGAAAATGTAAGGTAGTGTTATTCATCAAATCAAAATTATCTTCGGGTCAAAGGTGTTGATTATGTGCCTTTGCGCGCTTACAGAACAATTTTAATTTGTTATAAAATTCCCACAGATTCTTAAACAATTTCCGAATTTTTACTCAAAGCAATCACAACTTTTTGAAATGCATTTTGGTGGAAAAGTCAATTGGTATGAAAATTGGTTGCTTACATTCAGATAGCTATGGAATTTACCCAAAAACACATCGAATGAATATAATTCCTTATCTTTAATCTGAAATTCGAATATTAAAATGACCTCATTATGAAAAAGATACTTTTAACGTTCATCGCCTTTTTTGCATTCACCTGTATTTTATCCGCGCAAGGCAACGACAAGGCTCAGCCGCAACAAGCGACAGTCCAAAAACAAAAAGAACTTGAAAAAAAAGAAGCAAACGCTTCGGAAAATGAATTTCAAAACCAAAAAGCCGATGAAGCCAGGCAAAAACAGGAAGCCAAGCGCAAAGCCATGAAAGAAAAAGCCAAGGCGAAAATTGACGAAGCTGAAAAGAAATAAAATCCCTACAAAATCCATAAATAAAAAGCTGTAATGAATAATTGCAGCTTTTTTATTTTTTATAAGCCGCACACCATTTTTTTAGGTATTTTTAGGGTTCAAAAACAACCTCATGAAAAAATACATTATTATCGCAACTGCTTTTATTATATCGGCCCAAATACAGGCACAATTAAAACCGATCGCTTATAAAGACGGCGCTCAAAAATTAAACGGATTTGCTTCCGTTCCTCAAAAAAACACGCATTCTGGCGCTGGAATATTGATTCTCCCGGCGTGGAAAGGCATTGATAAGCATTCGAAAGATACCGCTGAACAATTGGCCGCATTGGGCTATAACGCTTTTATCGCTGACATTTACGGCGAAGGAAATTATCCGAAAGACAACAACGAAGCCGGAAAACAAGCTGATTTCTACAAAAAAAATTATGCAGAATACCAAAAACGCATCGCATTGGCATTGGAACAATTGATCGCGTCAGGCGCCAATAAAGATAAGATCGTCGTCATTGGATATTGTTTCGGCGGAACCGGTGCCATTGAAGCCGCCCGTGCCGGAATGAATGTAAAAGGTGTCGTTTCTTTTCACGGCGGACTTGGAAAAGACGCTGCACGCAGCAGCAAAACGATCACGACTAAATTATTGGTTTGCCACGGTGCCGACGACTATTATGTACCAGCTGCGGAAGTGGCTTCGTTCCAGGATGAAATGCGCACTTCAAAGGCCGACTGGCAGATGATTTATTATGCCAATTCAGTTCATGCTTTTACAGATCCTGAAGCCGGAAACGACAATTCGAAAGGTGTGGCATACAACGAAAAAGCAGCCAAACGTTCATGGGAACATTTTATGGTTTTCCTAAAAGAAGTGTTAGAATAACCAAATCCGTTTATGGCGCACCACGACATTCGAAAAGACAAAACCTGCCTGAATTGTTTTCATGTTGTTGAAAACCGATTTTGCCCCAATTGCGGCCAGGAAAACACCGAAACCCGACAATCATTCGGGCATTTGATCACGCATTTTGCAGAAGATTTTACGCATTATGACAATGCTTTCTGGACCACGATCAAATACCTTTTGTTCGGGCCTGCCCTTTTGACGAAGGAATATTTATCAGGCAAAAGACAGTGCTTTGTGCCTCCGGTAAAGCTTTATATTTTTGTCAGTTTTGTAACTTTTTTCTTGTTGAGCGTATTGCCTTCGGGGTTTGAATCCAATCCTGAATCAGAAAAAGCGGCCAAATCCCAAAAACAAATCGAAGCTGAAAAGCGGGCTGAAGCAGAAGATAAGGCCAAACTCATTAGAAAAGCGAAATTTTTTACAACTGACGGAGATGCACAAAAAGCACTTGATTCGGTTGCCAAAGAACAAGGCGAAGATGATTTTGATTTTGTACAGTATCCGACAGTCGCTGCCTACGATTCCATCCAAAAGCTAAAACCCGAAAGCAAGCGAAACGGAACAGTCATGAGTTGGCTTAAAAGAATTACGATCCAACTCAGGCAAAAGGCCAAGGAAGACCATTTTACAGAAAAATTCAAGGAAACCTTATTCCACAACATCCCGAAAGCACTGTTTTTATACATGCCGTTTTTCGCGTTCTGGCTTTGGGTCTTCCACTCCAAAAAGCGCTGGTTTTATTTTGACCATGGCATTTTCACATTGCATTATTTCTCGTTCCTGCTGTTTACGTTTTCACTTGTCACCCTCATTGGCGGCGTTACCGAGCATTTTGACAATTCGGTCGTCAACGCTTTTGATGGTTTCATCAGATTTGGATTGGTTTGCTGGTGGTTTTTTTACTTTTTTCGTTCGCATCGCAAATTTTATGAAGAAAGCCGACTGGTATCGAGGTCAAAAGGCTTGCTGCTGTTTGTGATCAACATGTTTTTTATCTTTATCTTCCTAATGATATTGATGATCATTTCGGCTTTGACTACGCATTAAAAATTACTTTATGAAAAAATACATCATTTTTATTTCGGCCGTTTTTTTTATCGGATGTAAAACCGGCGCCGGACTTCGGGCAGACAATTCGGATGCCTCCAAATATGTCAATTCCATTTCTGAAAAAGACCTGAAAACCAATTTGTATGTCGTGGCTTCCGATGAAATGCAAGGCCGGGAAACCGGTTCTGAAGGCCAGAAAAAAGCCGGAAAATACTTGATCAGCCAATATGAAGCCAGTAAAATTCCGTTTCCGATCGGAGCTGACAGTTATTACCAGAAAGTTCCTGCCGAATTCATGAACAAAAAGCGCAATGAAAACCTTGGTGATTCAGAAAACATCTGGGCATTTATAAAAGGTTCTGAAAAACCGGATGAAATCGTGGTGGTTTCGGCGCATTACGATCACATCGGAATCAAAAATGGCGAAATATACAATGGTGCAGATGATGACGGTTCGGGAACGGTTGCAGTTTTGGAAATCGCCAAAGCATTCGCCAAAGCCAAAAAAGACGGCCACGGCCCAAAGCGTTCGATCCTATTTTTACACGTTACGGGAGAAGAACACGGCTTGCACGGATCGCGGTATTATTCTGAAAATCCGTTGTTTCCATTGGCCAACACCATTGCAGATGTCAATATTGATATGATCGGCCGCCATGATGATGCGCATCCAAATTCGAGCAAATATGTGTACGTCATTGGCTCCGATTACCTTTCATCAGATTTATACAACATCTGCGAATCGGCCAATAAAAAATATGTAAACCTAAGCCTGGATTATAAATTCAACGATCGAAACGACCCAAACCGTTTTTACTACCGTTCAGACCATTACAATTTCGCCAAAAACGGCATTCCGTCGGTATTCTTTTTTAACGGAACACACGCTGATTATCACAAACCCGGCGATAAAGTAGAGAAAATTGAATTTGATGCATTGGCCAAAAGAACACAATTGGCTTTTGCTGTCGCCTGGGAAATTGCGAACAGGGAAAACCGACTTATTTTAGACAAAGACGGAAAATAGATTTAAAAAATAGGAAATACGATTATGGATGCTGGACGCATAAATCGTATATCTTAAATCGTAAATTTTAAATTTGTTTATTCCTTAACTGTAAATTCACTTCTTAAAGCGACAATTTCGAGACCTTTGAAGTTCACAGATTGTTTCAATATTAGGATTAAGTTAGAAAAAGGATTTGCCAGAAGCAGGTCCTTTTTTGGTTCTAATATTTTGTAATCTGGTATTGTTTACAGATGAAAACCCGGCTTATAAGTATGGTTTTTCATTTTTTACAATTTGGATTTTTCCGATAGGGATCGTATCTGTCGCATCTTGAGTGAGGATAACTCCGAGCATTTCTAACGGCATATCCGGCGTTTCCTCGCCCAGGCGTTTGATCTCATCAAACAGTTCTCTCAAATCATTTTGGTTCAGGACAATGGTGTCGCCTTTATCGATTTTGTGCGTAATAATATAATCCCTTAGCAGCGGCAAAGTGATCTTTTTTGCGATGGTGGTGAATTGTGACATAGCTTGTTTTTTATTCTAAGTTAAAGTTTTAAAAAAACAGTCCCGCTATTTTTAAGTTTTAATTGGGAGAAAAGTAAGGGAAATCGGAAGCTGAAGAGCACAAAGATTTGCAAAAAGAAGCCATAAAAAAAGCCCTGAGTTTCCTCAAGGCTTTATAACTATGGGTGAATGACCGGGTTCGAACCGGCGACCCTCGGCACCACAAACCGATGCTCTAACCAGCTGAGCTACAATCACCGTGTTTTACGAGTGCAAATATATTATAAAAGTTTACTTCTGCAAACAAAAAAATGTAAAAATTACAGCAAATCTGCTAAGCTATTGACTGCCAAATGCCTTTCTGCGGTAAATCCTTCGCCAAAATCGGTACCAATTAAACGTCCCAAATCCTGTGAACGGTAATTGAGGCTTTCGAGGAAGTTCTTTGTCGCGATCGGTGTTTCGGGTTCGTTGCTGTTGGGGTCATAAAACTGCGAACTGTACGCTAAAATGGCTTCCACTTTTTTATGGTTGTAACCCGTAACATCCACGACAAAATCGGGTTTGATATTCTTCCACTGAATGTAATGGTACACGACTTTCGGACGCCATTGCTGCTGCTTTTCGCCATGATAGTCGGTTTCGATTTTCATCAATCCTGATAAAAAACACGCATCGGAAACCAATTTGCTTGCCCTGCCATGATCGATATGTCGGTCGTCAATCGCGTTGCAAAGCACTACATCCGGACGGTATTTCCGTAGCATCCTGATCACGGCAAGTTGATGTTCTTCATCATTTACAAAAAAACCGTCGCGCATGTTCAGGTTTTCGCGAACGCTTACACCTAATATTTGCGCAGCTGCCGTCGATTCCATATCGCGAATTTCAGCCGAACCGCGTGTGCCAAGTTCGCCTCTTGTTAAATCTACGATTCCTGCTTTTCTGCCTAAGGCAATTTCTTTGGCCAATGTGCCGCCGCAACCCAGCTCCACATCATCTGGATGTGCGCCAAAAGCCAATATGTCTAATTTCATCATGTATCTTTTAAAATTTTTTTCATTGTCATCGATTTGTTGACGGTTTCTTCAAATTCCTTTTCGGGAATGCTGTTTTTGGTGATGCCGCATCCCATGTACAAATGTGCGCGATGGTCTTTAATTTCCATGCATCGGAGGTTTACATACAAATCGGTCAGTCCATCCGGATCCAATTCGCCAAGAAATCCGCTGTAAAAGCTTCTGTCGTAACCTTCATTTGCAAGGATAAACGCTTTTGCTGCCCCTTTTGGCAATCCGCAAACGGCTGGTGTTGGATGCAAAATATCGAGTACTTTTTTTAAGGTGGAATCTTCATTTATCGCACCTTCAATGTCTGTCTTGATGTGCAATAAATTCCCGGCACGATAGGTATATGGATTTGAAATGGCAATATCTGAGGTTACGTTTTCCAGGTTTTCCAGAATAAAATCGGTGACGAATTGCTGTTCCTCTTTTTCTTTATGATCCCAAATAACTTCCTCAATATCATTAAATTGCTGTGTTCCGGCTAAAGCCATCGTTTGGAACTTATTATTCTTGACCTGCAGCAATTTTTCGGGAGTGGCCCCAAACCAAAATCCGGTTTTCGGGTGAAAAAAGCAGTAGCAAAATGCCGATGGATAAGCGTTGATGAGTTTTTCAAAAATAGCAATTGTATCGAATTCTGGAAGTTCCAGGATTTCTGTCCGTGATAAAACGACTTTACTGAAATCTTTATTATTTATCGCAGCTATGCCTTTTTGAACCAAGTCCTCAAAGTCATTTTTTGCATGCAGCGTAAAGGTCTTTTCTGGCAAAAAAGCATCAGTTTCGTTTTGTTTAATATGATTTTCCGTGATTTTTTCAGACTGGTTTTCCGGAATCAAAACTTTTTCATTTCCGTCAAATGAAGCCATTACAAACCCCTTTTCAGTAAATTCTTCCGTTTGAAAAAGGCTGTCATTGGTTTGAAGCAAGCCTTCTACCCTATCAGAATCGGGTTTTTTGTAGATCACAAATGGCAGTTTTTCATCCAATTGCCCTTGTACTTTTTGAAAAAAATCTTTCATCTTACTCTTTTTGGTAAAACCATATTGGTCAGTTTGCACAGCGAGATCAGTTTGCCTTCTTCATCGGTAATTTTGATTTCCCACAGATGGATGCTTCGTCCTTTGTGAATGATTCTTGCAGTTCCGGTAACGATTCCTTCTCTTTTGCTTTTCAGATGATTGGCAGAAATTTCAATGCCGCGCACTTCCTGCTTGTCAGGATTCACATACAGCATCGAAGCCGCACTCCCAACGCTTTCTGCCAAGGCCACCGAAGCGCCTCCATGAAGCAATCCCATTGGCTGGTGAATTCTCCGATTAACAGGCATGGTCGCAACAAGAAAGTCTTCTCCCGCATCAGTAAACACAATATCGAGCGTTTGCATCAGCGTATTTTTCGAAAAATCATTGCACAATTTTATGATCTTGTCTTTGTCAAAACTCATAGGTTGGATTTTGATGTAAAAATAGGATTTAATGCCGACAGTAAAAACACCGCGCACGAATATTTGAAGTTTTGCGTTTATTCTTTAACAACAATTTATATAAAGAACATTTTTACTATTTTTACCAAAATTCAATCCACAATGCGCAATTCTATATTTATCCTTTTCGTCGGAATGATTCTTTCCCTGACTTCATGCCGAAAAGATTTTGATACGGTCCAAAACACCGGAAGCCTTGAATTCTCTAAATCAACCGTTTATCTTGATACCGTTTTTACCAACATCGGTTCAAGCACTTACATGCTCAAAGTGTACAACCGAAGCAAAGATGACATTGTAATCCCAACGATAAAATTGGGCAAAGGCGACTCCAAATACCGGATTATGGTTGATGGAATGACCGGAAACGGTGGCACCGGAAAAGTATTTTCAAATGTGGAATTGCTTGCAAAAGACAGCCTTTTTATTTTTATCGAAACAACCGCAAGTGTTGCAGATGCTGATCCCGCAGATTTTTTATATACCGATGAAATCCAGTTTTACGGCGGAAGCAATTACCAGAAAGTAGATCTTGTAACCTTAATCCAGGATGCGGTTTTTTTATATCCAAACCGTGAATTGCCAACAGATATGAAAGAAACGCTGACTTTCGGTGGAGATGCAGAAAGCAGCGGTATTGAAGGCCACGAATTGCAAACGCCAAACGAATTGCACTGGACTGCCCAAAAACCATACGTTATCTACGGGTATGCCATGGTTCCAAATAATAAAACACTGGTAATTGATCCCGGCGCACGCGTGCATTTCCATTCAGAATCAGGTTTGATCGTAGACCAGTTGGGTACTTTAAAAATCAACGAAAGCAATACCTTCGACACTGCAAATCCGATGCTAAATGAAGTGGTTTTTGAAGGCGACCGCCTTGAACCCATGTATTCAGATATTCCCGGACAATGGGGAACGGTGTGGCTGCGCGGCACAAACAGCACTAACATTATCAATCATCTGACTTTAAAAAATGCAGTTGTAGGTTTGCTTGTTGACCAATCGACTTTATCAATCAACAGTTCGCAGATTTACGACATGTCAAACGTTGGTATTTTGGCGAGAACAGCTACAATAACAGGGACTAATTTGGCTTTGAATACTGCCGGACAGGCCAATTTAGCCTGTACATATGGCGGAAATTACAGTTTCAAGCATTGCACCTTTAACAACAACTGGGCAAATTCCAATCAGGTTGCAGTCACGCTGAGCAATTATATTGAAAATGATGAGGGGACTTTCGATTACCAGCCATTAAACCAAGCCGATTTTTTCAATTGCATCATTTATGGCTCGAACCGTGTTGAATTATTTTTGGACAAAGGGAAAGATGCGGCAACCGCTTTCAACTACAATTTCAACCATTGCCTGGTCAAGTTTAATGACGAAGGTGTAAATATTCCAAATCCCGAATTGTATGCGCAAATTAAAGCGACAGCAACCGCAACTGACGGAAATTATATCGAATTAAATCCAGGTTTCGAAAACATCGAAAAAAACAAACTGAATATCAGCGCAGAATCGAATGCTGCAGGAAAAGCAAATCCCACGTATTTATTGCCGTTTGACATTTTGGGTATTTCGAGGACAAAAAATGATCTCGGAGCTTATCAAAGTATGTAACAAATTTAAGATTTCTTTGGAACCAACGCTTTGCTTTTTTAACGTTTTTAAACTAAATTTGCGCTCACAACAACAACTAAAACAACTACAATGGTTCATTTCTTCGGAAACGAAAGCAAAACCGTTTTTGCAGTCCAGGCGCAAGGCGAACTTTCGGCAGAAAACATCTCAAAATTAAACTGGCTTTTTGGCAACGCAAATAAAATAGAAAAATCCGTCCTGACGGATTTTTTTGTTGGTCCACGTGCCGCAATGATCACGCCTTGGAGCACAAATGCTGTGGAAATTACCCAAAACATGGGCATTGACGGCATTATCCGTATTGAAGAATTTCATAAAGTGGACGCAGCTTTCGCAGATTTTGATCCGATGCTATCACAGAAATACGACCAACTCGACCAACAAATCTACTCAATCGACATCAAGCCGGAGCCGATTTTAGAAATTGAAGACATCGCAGCTTACAACAAAAAAGAAGGCTTGTCTTTAAGTGATGAAGAAGTCGGATATCTCAACAATTTATCAGAAAAATTAAACCGGAAACTGACAGATTCGGAAGTTTTCGGATTCTCACAAGTCAATTCAGAACATTGCCGCCACAAGATCTTTAACGGAACTTTCGTCATTGATGGTGAAGAAAAACCGTCTTCCCTATTCAAACTGATCAAAAAAACATCTGCTGAAAATCCGAATGATATCGTTTCCGCTTATAAAGACAATGTCGCGTTTGTAAAAGGACCAAAAGTGCAGCAATTCGCACCAAAATCTGCCGACAAACCCGATTTTTACGAAACCAAAGATTTTGATTCGGTAATTTCGCTTAAAGCGGAAACCCATAATTTCCCTACGACTGTCGAGCCATTCAATGGTGCCGCAACCGGTTCGGGTGGAGAAATCCGTGACCGCTTGGCCGGCGGACAAGGTTCATTGCCATTAGCCGGAACTGCAGTTTACATGACTGCTTATTCGCGTTTGGAAGACCGGAATTGGGAAAATAGCATGGCCGAAAGAAAATGGCTGTACCAAACACCGATGGATATTTTGATCAAAGCGTCAAACGGTGCTTCAGATTTCGGAAATAAATTTGGCCAACCGCTGATTACAGGCTCTATTTTAACGTTCGAACACGACGAAGCCAACCGCAAGCTCGGTTATGACAAAGTGATTATGCAGGCAGGCGGCATCGGTTATGGAAAATTAGACCAATCGATTAAAAAGAAACCGCAGGCCGGTGATAAAATCGTCATTTTAGGCGGTGAAAATTACAGGATCGGAATGGGCGGCGCAGCAGTTTCTTCAGCAGACACAGGCGCTTTCAGTTCCGGAATCGAACTCAATGCGATTCAAAGATCAAACCCTGAAATGCAGAAACGTGCGGCGAATGCGATCCGCGGCTTTGTAGAAAGCGACCACAACCCGATTGTTTCAATTCACGATCACGGCGCTGGCGGACATTTAAATTGCCTTTCCGAACTCGTTGAAGAAACCGGCGGACTGATCGATTTAGACAAACTTCCTGTTGGCGACCCGACTTTATCTGCCAAGGAAATCATCGGAAACGAGTCCCAGGAAAGAATGGGCTTGGTCATCGGACAAAAAGACATCGATACTTTGCACAGAATTGCGGAGCGCGAACGTTCCCCAATGTATGAAGTGGGCGACGTGACCGGAAACCACCGTTTTACTTTCGAATCCAAAACCACCGGTGAAAAGCCAATGGATTTTGCTTTGGAAGATATGTTTGGAAGTTCGCCGAAAGTGGTCATGAACGACACGACCATTGACAGGAAATATTCAGAATTGTCATATGCCGAAGAAAATATAAAAACTTATTTAGAAGCCGTTTTGCAACTCGAAGCGGTTGCCTCTAAAGATTGGCTCACGAATAAAGTAGACCGCTGCGTAGGCGGAAAAGTCGCCAAACAACAATGCGCCGGGCCGTTGCAATTGCCGCTGAATAACGTGGGCGTCATGGCTTTGGATTTCCTCGGGAAAGAAGGTGTTGCCACTGCAATCGGACATTCGCCAATCGCGGCATTGATCAATCCTGCTGCCGGAAGCCGTACTGCAATCGCTGAAGCATTATCGAACATCATCTGGGCACCATTGAAAGATGGCATTAAAGGCATTTCATTGTCGGCGAACTGGATGTGGCCGTGTAAAAATGAAGGCGAAGATGCGCGTTTGTATGAAGCGGTGGAAAGCTGTTCGAATTTTGCGATCGAGCTCGGGATTAACATTCCAACCGGAAAAGATTCACTTTCGATGAAGCAGAAATATCCCGACGGCGATGTGATTGCTCCTGGAACGGTGATTATTTCTGCTGGTGCGAATTGTACCGATATTACGAAAGTTGTGGAGCCAGTGCTGCAAAAAAATGGCGGTGATATTTATTACATCAATTTATCTCAGGATGACTATAAACTCGGCGGATCTTCGTTTGCTCAGATTCTGAATAAAATCGGAAATGAAGCGCCAACGATCAAAAATGCTGAAAATTTCAGGAATACTTTCAATGTCATCCAGAATTTGATCGAAGCCGGAAAAATTCAGGCGGGACACGACATCGGAAGCGGCGGATTGATTACGACTTTGCTTGAAATGTGTTTTGCAGATGTGAATCTAGGGGCCGATTTCGACCTGAGTAACATTGGCGAAAGCGATACGACAAAACTGCTTTTTTCAGAAAATATCGGAATTGTTTTTCAGGCTGATCCATCTGTAGAAGCAACTTTCAAACAACATAACATTGTCTTTTTGAACATTGGAAAAGCAACCGAAAGCAATGCAGTAAATATTAAAAACGGCGCTTCTGCCCTATCCCTAAATGTTTCTGAACTGCGCGATACCTGGTTTAAAACTTCGTATTTATTAGACAGAAAACAGTCGGGCGACCAAAAAGCAAAAGAGCGTTTTGACAATTTTAAAAACCAGCCGCTGCAATATACTTTTCCATCTCATTTTACCGGTCTAAAGCCTGTCATTTCGAGCGCAGTCGAGAAACCAAAAGCGGCGATTATTCGTGAAAAAGGGAGCAATTCTGAACGTGAAATGGCCAACGCGATGTATCTCGCAGGTTTTGATGTCAAAGATGTACACATGACCGATTTGATTTCTGGTCGTGAAACCTTGGAAGACATTCAGTTCATCGGTGCGGTCGGCGGATTTTCAAATTCAGATGTTCTGGGCTCTGCAAAAGGCTGGGCCGGCGCATTTTTGTACAACGAAAAAGCAAAAACGGCTTTGAACAATTTCTTCAAACGCGAAGACACTTTGTCTGTCGGGATTTGCAACGGCTGCCAGTTGTTCATGGAGCTTGAAGTCATCAATCCGGAACATGAAATCCACGGAAAAATGCTTCACAATGATTCCGGAAAACACGAAAGCGGATTTACATCTGTGAAAGTACAGGAAAACCATTCGGTGATGCTTTCTACGTTGGCAGGAACCACTTTAGGCGTTTGGATTTCACACGGCGAAGGACGTTTCAATCTGCCTTATGGCGAAGAAAAATATGAGGTCGTTGCCAAATATGCTTATGAAGGTTATCCAGCAAATCCTAATGGTTCGCATTTCGATATTGCGATGCTGGCCGATAAAACAGGCCGCCATTTGGTGACGATGCCGCACATTGAACGCTCTACTTTTCAATGGAACTGGGCCTATTATCCAGACAGAAATGATGAAGTTTCGCCTTGGCTTGAGGCTTTTGTAAATGCGAGAAAATGGTTGGAGAATAAATAATTTTATTGGCCACGGATTCACGAATTAAAATTAACAATTCGTAAATCTGTGGCTAAAATTTATTTCTGGCGTTTCAATTTATACTTTCTTTCCTTATACAAATCAGAGGCGGCAATGACATGTGCCAAAGCATCTTTTGCCATTTCCGGGTCGAGTTTTACCGGAATCATCACGGTATCGTTTTTCAATTCAAATTGCAACGGATCTTTAAACGGCTGCAAAATAACGACCTGGTTTCCTACACGAAAGGCATTGTTGTCATGGAATTGCATGATGGAACGGCCAATTGTACTTTCCGGCAATTTGAATAAATCGCGTCCTGGCATTGGCGTTTCGATATTCATTCCGATCAAATTTAATAATGTTGGCGGAATATCGATCTGGCTGCTGAGTTTTGTATATGGTTTTCCTTTGGGAACATTTGGGCCGATAATGAGTGCCGGTATGTGGAATTTATTGATTGGAACCAGGTTTTGCCCATATGTTCTGGTATTGTGATCGGCGATAACAACAAAAATTGTGTTTTTAAAATAAGCTTCCTTTTTGGCCATTTCAAAGAATTTTCCGATCGAAAAATCGGCATATTTCATGGCATTGTTGACCGTTTGTTTTTTCTTGTCATACAACTGGATTCTTCCATCAGGAAATTCAAATGGTTCGTGGTTTGAAGTTGAAAACATCAGCGAAAAGAAAGGCTTGTTTCCCTGAGATTTGAAATAATCGTTGGCTTTCACGGCCAAATCTTCATCAGAATAACCCCAGGTTCCATGAAATGCGGTTTTTGCGGCGTCAAAATCGGGCTCATCGATAATATTCTCAAAGCCATTTCCGTTGAAAAACGAAGCCATATTGTCAAAATTGGCCATTCCGCCATAGATAAAACTGGTGTCATAGCCTTTTTCTTTCAAGGCTTCTGCCAATGTAAAAAAGCCGGTTTGCGAATTGCTGAGCTTTACGACACTTTCAGAAGGCGATGGCAAAAATCCGGTCACGACCGCTTCAATACCGCGGACGCTGCGGGTTCCGGTGCAATATAAATTGGTAAATAACATGCCTTCTTTGGTCAATTTGTCGAACTCGGGCGTTAACGGTTTTCCGCCAAGGCTTCCCACATATTCGGCACCGAGGCTTTCCTGTAAAAAGATCACCAGATTGTATGGCCGTTCGCGAAGGCTGTCGGCTTTTTGCAAATGGTTGAACGGCAAATCCGGATTTGTAAAATCAGATTCAGGCACATTCATGTATTTTTTGACCCTTGAATAGGCTTCTTTTTCATCCATTTTGCCATACATCTTTGCGGCATTTCCTTCATTTTTCATCGAATAAACCGCAAATCCAACGGTGTAAAGCGAGTTTAATCCAAGGGAATTTGTCAATTGATCTGTTGAAAAAACGGCATTACTGGCATTGATCGGGCGCTTGGACGTCAGGCTCGAACGTGCTCCAAAAAACAATAAAAAAGCAACCAGAGGAAAAGCCATTAATTTGGTTCTATAATTTGAAGCCTTTGGATAAAACAATCTCGGTGCAAACTTAAAACTGTAGTATAACCCGATGGCAAGCACAACAATCGTTGCAATGATCGACCATAAATAGCCTTTCAGTAAAGTCGTTCCCACTTCTTTTGGGTACAATAAATAATCGACGAACAATTTATTCGGGCGCGTGTCGTATTCATTGATGAAATCGCGTGTTGCCAATTCCATGAACAGGAACAAAAACAGGAAAAATATAAAATAAAAGCTAAAGAATTTCCTGATTTTAAAGAGCGTACGATCCGGTAGAAAGCAGATCAATAATGCAGGCAAAAAGGAAAGATAGCATAATATGATTAGATCCATTCGAAGTCCAATCGGAAAAATCATCCAGAAATCTGCCGTTGCTACTACGCGGTCTTTAAATATGAAAAACAGGAAAATCCGGCTTAAAGTCGTAATTATCAATCCGATGAGTAAAAAATTCAGAATGGGTTTTAAAAAGGTCAGCTTTTTCATTGTAAAAGTTTAGTGTTCGGAATTTCCAAATATAATCAATACGTGAAGATTTCCACTTAATTTTTGCTTAACGTACAATTTACTGCCGACTTTTTTTACTAATTTGCATGGAATTAAATATAATCCCAAAAATGGCCAATATCACCCGACTGTTCGATTTCCCATACCATCAGCTAGAAAACTACAAGATTCCCGATGCTTTGGTTACCAAATACAAAGACAATTGGGTAAAAACTTCGACTGAAGAATATCTGGCTAAAGCCAATACCGTGTCGCGGGCTTTGCTGCGTTTGAGAATTCAAAAAGACGATAAAATCGCTGTCATTTCAAGCAATAACCGCACAGAATGGCACATTTTAGATGTTGGTATTTTGCAAACCGGCGCTCAAAACGTACCGATTTATCCCACGATTTCCGAAGAAGATTACGAATACATTTTAAACCATTCGGGTTCGATTTATTGCTTTGTTTCAGATGAAGAAGTACTCAAAAAAGTCAACCTGATCCGAAAAAATGTCCCGGCTTTAAAAGAAGTTTATTCATTCAATGAGATTCCTGGCTGCAAAAACTGGTCGGAAATCCTCGAACTCGGCAAAGACGAAAGCAACCAAATTGAGGTCGAAGCCAGAAAAAATGCCATCACAACCAAAGATCTAGCAACCATTATCTATACATCCGGAACCACCGGAAGACCAAAAGGCGTCATGCTTTCCCATGAAAATATTGTAGCTAATGTATTGGGAAGCGAAAAAAGAATTCCGTTTCACGCCGGAAAAACGCGCGCTCTGAGCTTTTTGCCGATTTGTCATATATTCGAAAGAATGGTCACTTATTTGTACCAATATTATGGTGTTGGGATTTACTTCGCCGAATCGATCGACAAATTGAGTGACAATTTAAAAGAAGTCCACCCAAATGTGATTACGGCCGTGCCGCGATTACTCGAAAAAGTATACGATAAGATTTATGCCAAAGGTGCCGAACTGACCGGAATTAAAAGGAAATTGTTCTTCTGGGCGATTGACCTCGGATTGAAATTCGAACCTTATGGCAAAAACGGTATCTGGTATGAATTCCAATTGAACATTGCCAGAAAACTGATTTTCTCGAAATGGAAAGAAGGTTTAGGCGGCAACCTCGAACTCATGGTTTCTGGAAGCGCGGCTTTGCAGCCAAGGCTGGCGCGTGTTTTCGCTGCCGCAGAAATTCCGGTGATGGAAGGTTACGGGTTAACTGAAACTTCGCCGGTAATCGCTGTAAATGACATGAGAAATCACGGATTCAAAATTGGAACTGTCGGAAAAGTGATCGACAACGTGGAAGTCAAAATCGCTGCCGATGGCGAAATCCTCTGTAAAGGCCCGAACGTGATGATGGGTTATTATAACGACCAGCAAAAAACGGACGAAGCAATCATTGACGGTTATTTTCATACCGGAGATATCGGCGAAATCGACAGTGAAGGTTTCCTCAAGATCACCGACCGCAAAAAAGAAATGTTCAAAACTTCAGGAGGAAAATATGTTGCGCCCCAATTAATTGAAAATGCTATGAAACAATCGCGATTTATCGGTGAGATCATGGTCATTGGCGAAGGCGAAAAAATGCCGGCAGCTTTCATACAGCCCGATTTTGAATTTGTAAAGCAATGGGCTTCAAAAAAAGGCTTGAATATTGGTTCAACCAATGAAGAGCTGATTAAAAACGAGGAAGTCATTAAACGCTTTCAGGAAGAAGTCGATTCTGCAAACGAAAAATTCGGAAATTGGGAAAAAGTCAAAAAGTTCGAACTCACACCAGATGTTTGGTCAATTGACGGCGGGCATTTAACGCCAACGATGAAACTCAAGCGCAAGCAGGTCATGGAAAAATACAAAGATTTGTACACTAAAATCTACGGACAATCTTAAAATTCAAACTCTCCACTTCGGGGAGTTTTTTTTTGCTTAAAAAAAATTAACGGATTTTATTATGCGTGCATAGTATTTTTTATTATATTTGACTCGAGGCTTCAAAAGCCAAAAAGCAGAGAAAAATCGATTGCGTAAAGAACTACACCTTACATGAAAGACAAAACCATAGATTACATTCTTCGCGCCACCTGGCAAGCCGTTTCCAGGATGTACAATGAAGAAGCTTCAAAATACGGCGCAACGATGGCAACCGGATTTGCGTTACTCAGCATCGATAAAGACAAAGGGACTCCATCAACTGCTTTGGGTCCAAAAATGGGAATGGAAGCGACAAGCCTCACGCGAACGCTAAAATCCATGGAAGAAAAAGGCCTGATCATCCGAAAGAAAAACCCCGAAGACGGTCGCGGTGTGCTCATTTACCTGACGGATTTCGGGAAAGAAAAAAGAGAACTTTCAAAGAATAACGTCATGAAATTCAACGAAAGCGTCCGCAAAAATGTGACTGAAGAACAACTAAGACATTTTATAGAAGTTGCCGAAATTATTAACGAACTCATACAAGACAAAAACATATTCAATCCAACCGAAAAAACAGATGAAAAGAGTTATTAAAAAAGTTGCCGTAGTCGGATCCGGAATTATGGGCTCGGGCATTGCGTGCCATTTTGCCAACATTGGCGTTGAAGTATTGCTTTTGGACATTGTGCCAAGAGAACTGACAGAAGCCGAAACCAAAAAAGGACTGACGTTAGAAAGTAAAATCGTCAGAAACCGAATTGTCAATGAACATCTGGCAAACGCTTTAAAATCGAAGCCCTCGCCTATTTACCATCAGAAATTCGCCAGCAGGATCACGACAGGAAATACTTCAGATGATCTTCCTAAAATAGCTGATTGTGATTGGATTATCGAAGTCGTCGTTGAGAGATTAGACATCAAAAAACAGGTCTTCGAACAAATTGAAAAATACAGAAAACCGGGAACTTTAATTACATCGAACACTTCCGGAATTCCAATTCATTTTATGAGTGAAGGCCGAAGCGAAGATTTTCAGCAGCATTTCTGCGGCACGCATTTCTTCAATCCGGCGCGTTATTTAAAATTATTTGAGATCATTCCGGGGCCAAAAACTTCAACCGAAGTATTGGATTTCTTGAATAATTACGGAGAAAAATTCCTTGGAAAAACATCGGTCGTGGCCAAAGATACACCGGCATTTATCGGAAACAGAATCGGAATTTTCGGAATCCAGAGCCTTTTCCACCTCGTCAAAGAAATGGATCTTACAATTGAAGAAGTCGATAAATTAACCGGGCCGGTCATCGGACGCCCAAAATCAGCCACTTTCAGGACTGTCGATGTTGTCGGGCTCGATACTTTAGTTCACGTGGCCAACGGGTTGTACGAAGGTGTTCCTGAAGACGAAGCGCATGATTTGTTCAAACTTCCGGATTTCATCACAAAAATGATCGAAAACAAATGGCTCGGATCTAAGACCGGGCAGGGATTTTATAAAAAAGAAGGCAAAGAGATTTTATCTTTAGATTTGAATACACTCGAATACCGAGCGGCTAAAAAAGCCTCTTTTGCAACATTAGAATTGACTAAAACCATCGATAAGCCTATTGATCGTTTCAAAGTTCTAGTTAAAGGAAAAGATAAAGCCGGAGAGTTTTACCGAAAAAGCTTCGGGGCGATGTTTGCCTATGTTTCAAACCGTGTTCCTGAAATCACCGACGATCTTTACAAAATCGATGATGCGATGAAAGCCGGATTCGGCTGGGAAAACGGTCCGTTTGAAATCTGGGATGCCGTTGGCGTCGAAAAAGGAATCGAATTATTAAAAGCCGAAGGTTTGTCAAACGCGAAATGGGTTGACGACATGCTTGCATCCGGAAATAAAACATTCTACACGATTAAAGATGGCGCTTCTTATTATTACGACATCCATTCAAAATCACAAAAGAAAATTCCGGGACAGGATTCATTTATCATTCTGAACAACATCCGCGAAAGCAAGAAAGTCTGGGGGAATTCAGGCGCGATCATAGAGGATTTGGGCGACGGAATCTTAAACCTTGAATTTCGTTCGAAAATGAATACGATCGGCGGCGATGTGTTGCAAGGTATTAACAAAGCGATCGAATTGGCCGAAAAAGACTTTCAGGGATTGGTCATTGGAAATCAGGCAGCGAATTTTTCAGTCGGAGCCAATATCGGAATGATCTTTATGATGGCGGTCGAACAGGAATATGACGAACTCAACATGGCGATCAAATTGTTCCAGGATACGATGATGCGCGTGCGTTATTCTTCGATTCCGGTGGTCGTTGCGCCACACGGAATGACTTTGGGCGGCGGTTGCGAAATGAGCCTGCATGCAGATAAAGTCGTTGCAGCAGCGGAAACTTATATAGGTTTGGTGGAATTTGGCGTGGGCGTGATTCCAGGCGGCGGCGGATCGAAAGAAATGGCATTGCGCGCTTCCGATTTATTTCACAAAAATGATGTCGAACTCAATGTTCTGCAGGAGTATTTCTTAACCGTCGCGATGGCGAAAGTATCAACATCGGCTTACGAAGCATTCGATACCGGGATTTTACAGCACGGAAAAGACATTGTCGTGGTCAATAAAGACCGACAAATCGCTGAAGCCAAAAAACACGCGTTAATTATGGCTGAAGCCGGTTATACACAACCCATCAAACGCAAAGATGTAAAAGTCCTCGGAAAACAAGCACTCGGAATGTTTTTGGTTGGAACCGACCAAATGGAAGCCGGAAGTTACATCTCCGACCACGATAAAAAAATCGCAAACAAACTGGCTTATGTCATGGCTGGAGGTGATTTATCTGAACCGACATTAGTAACCGAACAATACCTTTTGGATATTGAACGAGAAGCCTTTTTGTCGCTTTGCACCGAAAGAAAAACGCTGGAAAGAATTCAGTTTATGTTAACCAAAGGCAAACCATTAAGAAATTAAGAAATGAAAACAGCATATATAGTAAAAGCATACCGTACCGCAGTGGGCAAAGCGCCAAAAGGAGTTTTTCGCTTCAAACGCCCTGATGAACTCGCGGCAGAGACGATTCAGTACATGATGAATGAACTGCCGGATCTCGACAAAAAAAGAATCGACGATGTCATGGTTGGAAACGCCATGCCCGAAGCCGAACAAGGTTTAAATGTGGCAAGATTGATTTCCTTAATGGGACTGAATGTTGTCGATGTTCCCGGAGTTACGGTGAACCGGTATTGCGCATCCGGACTTGAAACCATCGGAATGGCGACGGCAAAAATCCAATCCGGAATGGCCGATTGCATCATTGCCGGTGGCGCCGAAAGCATGAGTTTTATCCCAATGGGCGGCTACAAACCAACTCCTGATTACGCTGTAGCAAAAGACGGACACGAAGATTACTACTGGGGAATGGGCTTAACGGCCGAAGCGGTTGCCAAACAATTCAATGTTTCGCGTGAAGACCAGGATGAATTTGCTTTGAATTCGCATCTGAAAGCATTAAAAGCACAGGCCGAAGGCAAATTCGACAAGCAAATTGTCCCGATTACTGTCGAGCAGACGTTCGTCAATGAAAATGGAAAAAAAGAAACCAAATCCTACACCGTTACCAAAGATGAAGGCCCAAGAGCCGATACGAATTTGGAAGCGCTCGCAAAATTACGTCCGGTTTTTGCCGCTGATGGAAGCGTAACTGCTGGAACTTCTTCACAAATGAGCGACGGTGCAGCTTTCGTCATGATCATGTCGGAAGAATTGGTCAAAGAATTGAACCTTACTCCTATTGCGCGTTTGGTCAATTTTGCATCGGCAGGAGTTGAGCCAAGAATCATGGGAATCGGGCCCGTAAAAGCCATTCCAAAAGCTTTGAAACAAGCCGGACTGACCTTAAATGACATTGATCTGATCGAATTAAACGAAGCTTTTGCCTCCCAATCATTAGCTGTAATCAGGGAATTAAATTTGAATCCGGATATTGTAAATGTGAATGGTGGCGCCATCGCACTCGGCCATCCCTTGGGCTGTACCGGTGCAAAACTTTCTGTGCAGTTGTTTGACGAAATGAAACGCCGTGGCAGCAAATACGGAATTGTAACAATGTGTGTCGGAACCGGACAAGGTTCGGCTGGCGTTTACGAATTATTATAAAATATTAAAATTAAAAACATACAAAATGGCAGAGACAGCAGTTGAAAAAGACGTAACCCGCGGCGGTCAGTTTTTAGTGAAAGAAACGAAATGCGAAGATATTTTCACTCCCGAAGATTTCTCCGAAGAACAAAAAATGATGCGCGATTCTGTAAAGGAATTCGTCGACAAGGAAATCTGGCCTAACAAAGACCGATTCGAAAAGAAAGATTACGCTTTTACCGAAGAAACCATGCGCAAAGCTGGTGAAATGGGGTTTTTAAGCGTAGCGGTTCCTGAAGAATATGGCGGAATGGGAATGGGATTTGTGGATACTGTTTTGGTTTGCGATTATATTTCGGGTGCGACAGGTTCGTTTTCTACTGCTTTTGGCGCACATACCGGAATCGGGACCATGCCAATCACGCTTTACGGAACCGAAGAGCAAAAGAAAAAATACGTTCCAAAACTCGCTTCAGGCGAATGGTTTGGCGCTTATTGCTTGACGGAACCAGGCGCAGGATCCGATGCCAATTCAGGAAAAACCAAAGCCGTTTTATCTGAAGACGGAAAGTCTTATTCGATCACCGGACAAAAAATGTGGATATCCAATGCAGGTTTTTGCAGTGTTTTTATTGTTTTTGCCAGAATCGGCGACGATAAAAATATTACCGGATTTATCGTAGAAAATGATCCGGCAAACGGAATTACAATGAATGAGGAAGAACACAAGCTTGGCATTCGCGCGTCTTCAACCAGACAAGTATTTTTTAACGAAACCAAAGTTCCCGTTGAAAACATGTTGTCTGAAAGAGGAAACGGTTTCAAGATCGCAATGAACGCTTTGAATGTAGGCCGGATCAAATTGGCTGCAGCCTGTTTGGATGCGCAGAGACGCGTTACTTCAGGCGCGGTAAAATATGCGAATGAAAGAATCCAGTTCAATACGCCTATTTCTAATTTTGGAGCCATCCGATACAAATTGGCTGAAATGGCCACCAGCTGTTATGCTGGTGAAAGTGCTACGTATCGGGCTGCCAAAGACATTCAGGACAGGATCCAGGCACGTGAAGCTGCCGGAGCAAGCCATCAGGAAGCGGAATTAAAAGGTGTTGAAGAATATGCAATAGAATGTTCGATCTTAAAAGTTGCTGTTTCTGAAGACGTCCAAAATTGTGCCGATGAAGGCATCCAGATTTTCGGCGGAATGGGATTTTCTGAAGATACGCCAATGGAAAGTGCCTGGCGCGATGCCCGAATTTCAAGAATTTACGAAGGAACTAATGAAATCAACCGCATGCTGGCTGTTGGAATGCTGATCAAAAAAGCCATGAAAGGCCACGTTGATTTGCTTGGGCCGGCGACGAAAGTGCAAGAAGAATTGATGGGAATTCCCGATTTTGATACGCCGGATTATTCGGAATTGTTCGCTGAAGAAAAAGAAATCGTTGGCAAGCTTAAAAAAGCATTTTTAATGGTTGCGGGCGGCGCAGTTCAGAAATATGGACCGGATTTAGATGCGCACCAACAATTGTTAATGGCTGCTGCCGATATTTTAATTGAAATTTACATCGCCGAATCTACGATTTTAAGAACAGAAAAACTGGCAAAATCCGTTGGTGAAGATAAAGCAGCCGAGCAAATCGCAATGGCCAAATTGTATTTGTACAAAGCCGTTGATGTCGTAACCCAAAAAGGAAAAGAAAGCATCATTTCATTTGCTGAAGGCGACGAACAACGCATGATGCTGATGGGCTTGCGAAGATTTACAAAATACACAAACATGCCAAATATCGTTGGTTTGCGCGAAACGATCACGAGCAAATTGGTTGCAGAAAATGAATACTGCTTTTAGTAAAAATAGTTTTTAGTTAAGTTGGAAAACCGCCGCAATTGTTAAAATTGGGCGGTTTTTATTTGACTCATTTTTTGTGAAAGCGCATAATTGCAATGTCACCCATAATTAAATTGAGGGTTTTGCCATTGTCGGTAATCGAATACGAATTGACCTTTTTAAGTCCGTCCACAAAAGCGCTTTCGCCCTCGCCTGGGCAAAACATTTTAGTCATCGCCATCGCGTCATCAAATCTTAAATAGTTTTTTGAAATAGTTATATTTCCGGTGAAACTGTTGCAACTGCTGTTTCCGCTTACACGGCTGTCTTTTGTATTGAATGATAAAAAAGGTTTTTTATCGACATATAAATTCTCAAAAGCAACTTTAGTTCCACTAAGGTAATCGAGTTCCCAGATTCCTTCCAATAAAGAAGGATTGCTTTCTTTTTCGGTTAATACGGTTTCCTCGGTTGTTGACGATTTTGTACTGTTGCACGCCACTGAAAATAATGCAATGCAGGCTGAAATAAAAATGATCTTTTTCATATTCTTGTGCTTTAATTGTTGATTCTTATAAAGTTACGCAAAATTTAACAAGAATGTTTTTCACAAACACATTTTTTTGCGGAAATAGATTTGGATTTCTATTTTAGTAAAAAATTAAAAATTATGAAAATACTCGGAATAGGCTCAAGGATTTCGCATCCGGAATACGGAAAAGGCGTCGTCACCAACGTGTCATCAAAAGAATATTGGGTCACATTTATTGAAAGCGGACTGGAAACAATTGCCATCGACAGCGAATTCGAAGTCATCGAAGCTTCTGAAAATGAAGTCGACACCGTAAGTTATTTCGATGTTGAAAAAAGCCTGAAGCAAATACTTCAAAAATGGTCAGACATTACGCCAGCCGCGCCAATCGCTGACAAATGGAAAGGCGGAAAATTAATCCTCGATCCAGGGCAAGCCGGAGTTGCTGGAAAAGAAGTACCCATCGACCAGTTTTTTCACAAGATCGTAATGGTTCGTGACCGCATCCGTGTGATGGAACAAAAGATCAACGCCAGTAATTTAGAGGAACATGAAAAAATCGATCTCCAGCAATACATCACGAGGATTTATGGAAGCCTGACGACTTTCAATGTATTGTTCAAATCCAATTCAGATTATTTTGTCGGAGAAAAAACAAAGTAATTTCCAGAAACTATAAAACGCAAAAACGGCCGCCTGTTCGAGAGCGACCGTTTTTTTTTACAATATCCTTAATGTTGACTTTTAACATTTATAACCCCATATTTGAAATAAGCCAATTTGTTATAAAGATATTGCGAACCAAACAAACATTAATTTTCAATTACAAAGGTTTTCTCCCTTGAATAATTCTTAGTATCACCGCGATAATTGCAATTACCAATAAGATGTGAATCAGGTTTCCGGTAACAAAACCACCTAAAAATCCGATTGCCCAAATAATAATTAAGATGACTGCGATTGTATATAGTAAATTTCCCATGATTTCTTATTTTTTGTTTTTTAGTTTTTCTTGAACGGTTTCAGCGTGTTGCAAATGTGTTTGTAAAGTTGGTAGCATATTTGCTGCCCATAATTTAATTTCTGGATCAGTTGCTTTCTCTGAAGCTTTTTGCATTTTATCGATCGCGTCTTTATGTCCGTCAACCATCATCGAAGCAAATTTTTCGTCAAAATCTTTTCCCGATTTTTTGTTCAGGTCTTCATATTCTTCTTTTCCTTTATCAGTAACCGCTACAGGAAGTGAAATTTGTTTTTTATCGGCAGCAGCTTTCAAATCTGCTAAAGCTTTGGTATGCGCATCAACCATCATTTTTCCAAGTGCTTTTACATCAGCATCTGTACCTTTTGATTGTGCCAGTTTTCCTAATTCGATTTCAGCCAAATCCGTTTCCGCAGCTGCAACCAAATATTGTGAATCATCTTCTTTGGCATCGTTTGAATCATCAAATTTTGCTTCATTTTGATCTTCGGCAACTTCTTTGGTGTCTTCTGCTTTTGGTTCCTGCTTGCAAGAAGTCATTGTAACCGACATCGAACTGATCGCTACGCTTAATAAAGCGCTTTTGAGAAGTGTTGTCTTTTTCATTTTAAGTCGTTTTTGTTATTGGTTTTAGTATGTTACAAAGTTGTCGGTTTGGGCTTTCAAATTTGTTATATAATATTTCTGAAATGTTATACGATTATCAGAAGTTGATTTTTTTGACATTTTAAATATTTTGAAATATGAATTTTCCGCAGTATTACTGGAATTCAGATAAAAAGATTCGTCTTACGTTATAAGTCGGAATTTTATCTTTAAACAAAAATTTCATTTGGGCGTTTCCCTGCGGGCCGCGCTTTCCGCTGCAATCTTTTTACAGCTACACTTTGTTTTGCTGTAAAAAGGATTTCCGCTGCAATCGCTAACGCGGGCATTTTCATCCAAAAGTTTGTCTGATTTTCACCAATTTGTTTTGGTTTCAAACTTTAAGCTCCCCAGTTGTATTATAATTTTTCAGCGCATTTACATAATTTCCACATTGACCGTTTTTAAATCTTTTTTGGATTTTTAAATGACCTCTTTTATTTATCTTTGATAGAAAACCAGAAAATAACTACAACTATGAAACATTTTTCACTCGCGATCTTATCAGTTGCCGCAATGGCTGCCGGATGCAAATCAAACGGAACTGATGCCAAACCCAGCGAAACACTTAAAATAAACTTCGAATCCAAAAGCGGCAGCAAAGCAACAGGAACGGTCGAATTTGTTCAAAAAGGAAACGAAGTGATGTTTACCGCAAAACTAACGGGATTAGAACCCGGCGTGCACGCGATTCACATCCATGAAAAAGCCGATTGCTCTGCAGCAGATGCAAGCTCAGCCGGCGGACATTGGAACCCAACATTCAAAAAACACGGGAAATGGGGCGATGCCGACCACCACAAAGGCGATATCGGGAACTTCACCGCAGATGTTGACGGAAACGGAACCGTTGTCTTGACTACCGACGAATGGTGTGTAGGCTGTGGCGATAAGAACAAAGACGTACTCGGAAAGGGTTTGATCGTACACGAAAAAGCCGATGATTATGTGACGCAGCCAACAGGAAATGCCGGTGGACGAGTTGCTTGTACTGCGATCATTAAATAACATACGATTTCAGATGTACGATTTATGGGAACAGCATTCGTAAATCGTACATTTTAAATCTCAAATAAAACCAAGGATTGTCAAAAAAGTATAGCTTTGCACAATCAAATCGCATATGATGATCAATCCTTCGGCAAATGGCTGGATAGACAAATTTTTCTTTGAACAGCAAAGCAAACCTTACGCAAATGCTGATGCCGATTTGTTTTACACTAAAGTCAGGGAAACCGGATTCATTTACGGCCACATCATCGGTTTTACTACAGAAATCCCGATTGCCTCCGACCAGTGGCTTCGCGATGAGATCTCCAAATTGGCGCTGCTGAATTCCTTATACCAGATTTTCTGCATCACCACCAAGCAAAGTACACCTGAAATATTTATAAAAAAAGCAGTGGCGTTTTACGATGAAATGCATCCGCAGGGTTTTAATTTCTTCAAAAAAGTACTGCCGGTTCACTCGGCTGCAGCCACACTCGAAAAAATCATCGACGATCGCGTCCAGACGAATGACAATATTATCAGTAAAAACTTTTCGCACATTGTTACAAATGCTTTACTTTTTGTAGACATTCTGGCATTTCAGCGGTTTTTGATCCTTGGTGAAATTCCTGAAAAATACCTGAAGAAAATCGAGGAAACAATCGTGAGCATCGTCACATTGGCGCTTAAAACCAAAACCAATAAATCTCAGCACGACGATCTACTGATCAAGCTTTTCGAAGCATCGGTGCGGTACAGCAAATTTTCAAAAGTCAATATACTGAACCTTGAAACGCTGGAATTGTCGTATTTCGAATATCCGCTTGAGAAATATTACCTGATGGATATGGCCGGACTGGCTTTGTGGAGCGATGGAATCGTCGAAAATGAAGAAGCATATTTTCTGCACGTACTCGCCCGAAATATGAACATCCCGGAAGAATTTGTATCCGAAAGCATCATTTCGACACACGATTTTATCTCGAAACACAAAAAGGAAATCCCGTATTTTAATTATTCAAACCCGGTGAAGCATTTTTACGACCAGACGACCCAGTTGGTGGTAACTTTGATCAACCGGAATAAAAAAAGGCTTATTAAGGAAATTTCCGAAAGCAAGGAATTAATGGTGCTTCTCGCCTCCTCTACTACACGCGATCTCGATAAATCCGAAAAGAAAAAGGTCAAAAAACAGCTGCTTGACATCTGTAAAAGTATACCGTCATTAACGATCTTCCTGATTCCGGGCGGAAGTTTGCTGCTGCCGATTTTAGTCAAATTCATTCCGCAAATGCTGCCTTCTTCCTTCAATGAAAACCTGAACGAAGAGTAAAAAAAGAAGCCACGAATTCATGAATTTTATATAATTCGTGAATTCGTGGCTAAATAATGCTGGCTGAAATTAAGTAAACTTCAACTGGTCAACTTTATCCAAATCTATATCTGAACTCAGGTTCACATTCAGATCGGTTACAAATCCAGAATTCAATCCGTACACCCAACCATGCAAGGTTAAGTCCTGCCCGCTTTTCCATGCCGCCTGAACGATCGATGTTTTTGCAAGATCAAAAACCTGCTCTTTCACATTCAATTCGACAAAAGCATTGAAACGGTCGTCTTCATTAATGATCGAATCGAGGTAATTGTGGTGCAAACGGTAAATGTCTTTAATATGTCGAATCCAGTTGTCGATAATCCCTATCGAAGCGTTGCCCATCGCAGCTTTCACGCCACCGCAGCCATAATGCCCGCAGACGATCACGTGTTTTACTTTCAAAACGTTCACCGCATAATCCAGTACGCTAAGCATGTTCATATCAGAATGAATGACCATGTTGGCAATATTTCTGTGTACGAAAACTTCGCCCGGTTTGGCCCCGATGATCTCATTGGCGGGAACGCGGCTGTCTGAACAGCCAATCCACAACAATGGCGGTGTTTGTCCTTTTGCTAAATCTTTAAAATAATTCGGGTCTTTGGAAAGTGAATTTTCCACCCACTCTTTGTTCTTGTCAAGTATTTCTTTATAAAAATCGCTCATAATGTGTATTTTTTCTCTTTGATTTTCGATTAAAAATCGGTTATAAATTTAGGTAAATTTAAGTTAAGGCTTACTAATATTTATTCTGAAAACTCGCTGTTTTGCGCTTCTGCTTTTACAGTCCTTCTTTTCAGTGCGTCATATTGATGGTGTTCTAAAGATACTTTGTTCGGGATTTCCTGTGAATTTTCAAGGTTGTACGCTTTTTTGAAACCTTTCAGTTTGACTTTGATATTTTCGTCAATTGCACGAGTCGTTTTAAATTCGTGCAGCAAATCCAGGATGTCATGTGCAATGTAAACGGTATCGTGGGCCGTAATAATGACTTTTGAATTTTCCGGAATTTCACTTAAAGTGGATTTTATCGCGGCTTTGTTCAAAAATGAAACTTCCTGTGCCAAATCGATGTGGATCACGTCGCCATCGGCATATTCTTCTTTCCTGAAATTGTAAGCGCGTTTGAGGTTTCCTTTCAATACGAAAATAATGCTGATTACGATCCCGAGCGCGACGCCTTTCAGCAAATCGGTGAAAACCACGGCAAGCATGGTTGCGATGAACGGAATAAATTGGTATTTTCCCTTTTCCCAAAAATGTTTCACTGTGGATGGTTTGGCCAGTTTGTATCCGACGACCAAAAGGATCGCTGCCAAAGTAGCCAGCGGGATTTTGTTCAAAACCATCGGAATTGCCAGAACGCTAATTAATAGCAAAACACCGTGAATGATCGTCGACATTTTCGATTTTGCCCCGGCATTGTTATTCGCCGACGTTCTCACTACAACCGAAGTCATTGGCAAACCGCCCAATAAAGCACTGAGTAAATTCCCGATTCCCTGCGCTTTTAACTCGACGTTGGTATCGGTATACCGTTTCTGGACGTCCATCCGGTCAGCGGCTTCAATGCATAATAAGGTTTCGATCGATGCGACAATGGCAATCGTTGCTCCAAGAATCCAAACCTTGGGATTTGTAAATCCATTAAAATCAGGTGCGACTAAAATCGTTTTGAATTCTTCAAAGCTTGTTGGCACCGGCAAAGAAACTAAATGCGTTTTGGCTATGGCCAGTGAACTTCCGGTAGCGGTAAAAATCTCATTCAAGACCACTCCAAGAATTACGGCGATCAATGCTCCCGGAACCAGTTTTAATTTCTTAAGTGCCGGAACTTTATCCCACGAAATCAGAATTGCCAGGGAAATGATCGTGATGATGATCGAGCCCAACTGCACATAATTCAAAGCGCCCAGCAGTGTTGAAAAGGTATTGTGCCCGTCGGTTTCAAAAAAGGCCTGATCACCTTCAAAATCACTGTCATAACCCACAGCGTGCGGCAATTGTTTTAAAATGATAATGATCCCAATTCCGGCAAGCATGCCCTCAATCACGTTCGTCGGAAAATAGTTCGAAATACTTCCCGCTTTAATAAAACCCAATACCAACTGGATCACACCAGCAATTACAACAGCGGTTAGCACCAAATTGAAAGCACCCAAATCGGATACAGCAGTTAAGATTATGGCCGTTAAACCCGCAGCCGGTCCAGAAACACTCAGGTGCGATTTACTCAGAAACCCCACGATGATCCCACCGATCACACCTGAAATAATTCCCGAAAAAAGCGGTGCGCCGGAAGCCATCGCAATACCCAAACACAACGGAAGCGCCACCAGAAAAACCACTAAACCAGACGCAAAATCCGATTTAAGGTTGGCAAAAAGATTGATTTTCTTTGTCATGATACCTTACTAAAAATTGAATACAAAAATGTGCCACAACAAGTGCAGCGTCAGGATTTAAAGGATAAATCCGGATTTGTATTAAACCTGTTCGGGCGGCGGAATGAAAATGGAAGCAGAAATGTTATCGTGTTTTGATAAATTTTCTGAATGGATGAGGCTTGAAGTATTTTCGGAAAGGCACGGAATCACGTAGCAAAAATCATTTTTGATTTCTGCTTTGATCTCTTTATGGTGCACATGCTCTTCTTCCGACATATTGTAAAACATAGAAGTATTGCAGTTTTTCTCGATCAGGCTCACGATGGTCGGAGTCGCCAGAAAAAAAACAAACATGACCAATACTAATTTTACCACAGTCTTCATAGCGCAAAAATAAACGGAAATCTGGTTAAACAACAACCAAATTATTTATTTAAACCAAATTTAACATTTTTGCAAAATAAAAATCCGGAATTGAAAACCAATCCGGATTTTAATATCTGAAAAACAGTATTTTACAAAGATTCTTCTAACCAGGCGCGCATCATCCAGATCGTTTTTTCCTGTTCTGAAATGAAATCGCTCATCATCGAATTGGTTCCTTCGTCGTTAATTTCGGCAGTTTTGTTTAAGATTTCACGTTCGATCTTCAATAAATCCGATAAAGAATTTACGATCAGGTGAACCGCTTTTTCATCGTTTGAAATATTTTTTCCAACAGTCAATTTATTGTATTTGATGTAGTCTTCAAAAGTATGCAGCGGCGTTCCGCCAATGGTCAAAACCCGTTCGGCAATTAAATCGATTTTGAGCTGCGCATCGTTGTATAATTCTTCAAATTTCACGTGCAGGTCAAAGAAACGCTTGCCGCGGATGTTCCAGTGAATGCCGCGAAGGTTTTGGTAATAGACCTGGAAATTGGATAAAAGCATGTTCAATTCTTCTACAATTTGCTCGGATTCTTTGACAGGCAATCCTAAAATGTTTGTTTTCATGGTGTCGTTTTATAAAGATTTGATTTTTTTTAGCTGGATAAATTTAGTAAAAGTTTATTCGAATAACTATAAATATACTCTATTGTTTTCTTATTTTTATGCCAAAATTTGATATAATGACAATTACCCAATTGCAATATGTTCTGGCAGTGGCCGAACACAAAAATTTTACGCTTGCCGCCGAAAAATGTTTCGTTACGCAACCTACATTAAGCATGCAGATCCAGAAAATCGAAGACGAACTCAGCATTTTGATTTTCGACCGAAGCAAAAAGCCGATCCAGTTAACTGAAATCGGACAGAAAATCGTCAACCAGGCAAAAAACATTGTCAATGAAGCCGACCGGATCAAAGACATCGTTGAACAGCAAAAAGGCTTTATCGGCGGGGAATTTCGCCTCGGAATCATCCCAACGATCATGCCGACATTACTACCAATGTTCCTCAACAATTTCATCAAAAAATACCCAAAGATCAAACTGATCATCGAAGAATTGAATACCGATGAAATCATCACGCGCTTAAAAAACGGCCATCTGGATGCTGCAATTGCCGCAACGCCGTTGATGGAAGAAAAGATCAAAGAAGTCGTTTTGTATTTCGAACCGTTTGTTGCTTACATCCCCGAAAGCCATCCCACATTCCATAAATCTGAAATTGATGTTGACGATTTAAATCTGGATGAAATTTTATTGCTTCAGGACGGCCATTGTTTTCGAGACGGAATCTTAAACCTTTGTAAAAACTCGGATTTGCATAACGACACCAATCATTTCAGGATTGAAAGCGGTAGTTTTGAAACCTTAATTAAACTCGCCGATGAAGGCTTGGGAACAACACTGCTTCCGTATTTGCACACACTCGATCTTCCTGAAAAAGCAAAGTTAAAACTCCGCCATTTCAAAGAACCGAAACCCGCGCGTGAAGTGAGCCTCATCTTTCCAAAAACCGAACTTAAAATCCACATCATCGACGCACTAAGAGCGACAATCGCCGGAGTAATCAAAGGTGCAATCGTATTCCAGAACGTCGAGATCATCAGTCCGATCCCAAAAAAATAGGCACAAAAAAAAGGAGTTCTCTCACCAAACTCCTTTTTCTTTTCAAAAACTAAACTCACAACAAAATATATAAAACTAACTCAAAATTTCGATATACGGTCGAAGCTCGGGCTTCGTATTGGTGTAACTCAACAACCACTTTTTTAGTTGTTCCAACTCATAAGGCAGTAAGTTTTTTATTGCCTTTTTTAATTCCTTGCAGAACAGTATCGGATCAAAACTTACTCTCTCCAGCACTGACTTCGTGTAATCATAAATCATTCTTGGCATGGTTAAAAGATTTAGGGGTTATCTCTGGATCAAATGTATAATAATATTTTATACACGCAAACAAAAAGCGTAAAAAAATGACGATAAAGTGCAAATAAACACGATAATCTACATATTTTAGCATATTTTGAAAATATAATCTTACAAATTTTTAGTGCTGATGTTTTAGAATAATTCAGTTTCGAAAGCATCGCGCATAAAAAAAGGAGCCGTTTAAGCTCCTTTTAGTTTTATTTGTTAACGTAAATCAGACATTGCCTCAGTTCCGGTTTCTGGTCAGTAAAGCTAAAAACCCATTCGGTTAATTGTTCTATCTCGTAAGGCAACAGCATTTTAAAGGCTTTTTCCAGTTCTTTGCAAAAAAGTACGGGATCAAAACTTACCCTTTCGAGTATTGTTTTAGTGTAAGCAAACATGTTTTTCATTAGAAATCTGTTTTTACAAATTGGTTGTCTCAAATTTAGGTAAATAACTAGTCACCTATCTAAATGAAACGTTAATTGGGAAGTTAATTTTTTTCAGGAGCTATTTCCCGCTTTCGCCTTTATCTTTGTTCGTACCTCACAAAGGATAACGGCTCACCCGAGCTTAGCGAATTGGCGAAGCAATCGGGGCTAGGGCAGTTTTCAATTAATAAAAGTGGTGAATAACTGATGGGTTCGGGTTTACCTTTTTGTCGCTCTGAACATCTCGCGTTTTCCCGGAGGCCCGGCGAGTTTTTCAACTGTAAAACCCACTTCAATCATACTGCGCTTTACGACGCCGCGGGCTGCATAAGTCACGAGGGTGCTGTTAGGTTTCAAAGCGTCATGCATTTTCTGGAAGATTTCGGTGCTCCACAGTTCAGGTTGTACTCTGTAACCAAAAGCGTCAAAATAAATAAGGTCGAATTTTTCGATGTCGTTGATTTCATTGAAAAACTGTTTTCGTTTCGTCAACGAAAAGTTTTCTGCAATCGAAACTTTTTCATTCCAGTCGCTATCATGCATCTTTTTAAAAACTTCCGAATATTGTTCTGCCTGAAGTTCGTTCACATAGTTCATCGACAGTACTTCAGCCGCAGAAACAGGATATGCTTCTACTCCAACATAATCAATCTGCTGATTGGATATCTGGCTTTCGAGAAAAGTAATGAAGGCATTGAGTCCGGTTCCAAAACCAATTTCCAGAACTGAAATCGGCCTACCTATATATAAGGAGAAGCCGTTTTTTATGAAAACATGGTACGCTTCCTGTATCGCGCCGTGTTTCGAATGATAGGATTCGTTCCAATCGGGCAAATGAATGGTCGTCGAACCGTCGGAAGTCTTGATGATTTCCCTTTTCAATTTATTGTTGGATTAAAACGCCATCGGCTTCAAACGCATAAGTGACTTTTGGCGTTGTGATTTTATCGATTTCCTCCTGAGATTTTCCGCCGTCTTTGGCGTAATGCTTTTGCTCTGCTATTGAAATTTCTTCGATGTAAGCGCGACCGCTGATAATGGCTTCCGAATTGTCGGCATCTACCGGAACAAAAAATCCGTAATCTTTAAACCGCACAAATGACTCTTTTTTATCGGCCAGGTCCATTTTCATCCAGCAGCCTTTTTTCTTGCAAACGGCAGTGATTTTCGATTTAAATTTTACTGCAATCGTATCACCGGCTTTTAGGTTGTCGTATTTGTTGAGCATTTCTTGCTGCGTCAGCGCTTGATCTGCTATGATTTTATCACCAAAAGAAGCGTATGAAACTTTCATTGTTTTGGCATTTTGTACCTTAATTATCGCTGGTTTTGATATTACTGCTTTTGCAACAACCTTTTTGTCTATCGTTGAAGTTTCCGGAACTGACACATCTTTAGTTTCCGGAACTGCAGTTTCCAAAACGGCAACCGTGTCTTTTTGTACGATCGAATCGACCGGCGTATCCACTTTGGTTTCATCAACCTTTACTTCTTCGCTTTTATTTTTACAACTTGCCAATACCAATAAGGAACAACCTAAAACAATAATTTTTTTCATGTGAATTGCTTTTAAAATCAAATATGGCTGCAAAAATAAGCCTTTATTCAAACATCAGGCTACATTTCTATTATTTTATGGATTTTGTTGCCGAATTCACAACAAACCGCTTAGAGGAAAAAGAAATAAAAAAATCATAAAAGAAAACAAGCATTTGAGCCAAATCCAAAGATATTTTTTTATTATTTTAGCGAAATAATTATTTACGGAAATTAACTTTTGAATATTGCTCACAAATCATTGAATTTCAATTATTTAAACTCAATATTTGATCTAAAAAATAACTTTTAAATGGGTTTAAATACGACAAGCGAAATCGATATAGTAAAAGTAGCCGCTTCAAAAATTGATTCTATTGATTTTGAGAACATTTCTTTCGGAACGACATTCACAGATCACATGTTTGTTTGTGATTTCCGTGAAGGCAAATGGCAACAACCTCAGATCAAGCCTTATGAGCCGTTTTTATTGGACCCGTCAGCAAAAGTTTTTCATTACGGACAAGCGATTTTCGAAGGAATGAAAGCATATAAAGACGAGCATGATGATGTTTGGCTTTTTCGTCCAGACCAGAATTTGGACCGTTTCAACAAATCGGCCAAACGTATGGCGATGCCAGAAGTTCCCGACGATATTTTCATGAGCGGTTTGCACCAACTCATCGATCTTGAACGCGAATGGGTAAAAAAAGGACTCGGAAACACTTTATACATCAGGCCGTTTATGATTGCCATAGGAAGCGGTGTCATTGCCGCGCCTTCGACCCAATACCGTTTTATGATCATCCTTTCTCCGGCTAAATCCTATTATTCAGGTGAAGTAAAAGTCATTATTGCTGAGCATTTCAGCCGTGCGGCTAATGGCGGAATCGGTGCTGCAAAAGCAGCAGGAAACTATTCGGCACAATTTTATCCAACAAAACTGGCGAACGAAAAAGGCTTTCAGCAAATCATCTGGACCGACGATGCCACGCATACCAAACTGGAAGAAGCCGGAACAATGAACGTGTTTTTCCGCATCAACGATACTCTATTTACGGCACCAACCAGCGAAAGAATCCTTGATGGCGTGACCAGAAAAAGCTTGATTTCGATTGCAGAACGTGACGGGATCAATGTGGAAGTCCGTTCAGTATTGGTTTCAGAATTGGTTGAAGCCGCAAAAGACGGAAGTCTGAAAGAAGTTTTTGGTGCCGGAACTGCAGCAGTTGTCAACCCGATCGTAGGTTTTTCATACCAGGATGTTTATTACGAACTTCCAAAAATCGAAAATTCATTTGCGTTGCAGCTTAAAGACAAATTGAACAGCATTCAGTATAAATTGGCTGACGACACTTTTGGATGGACAGTGAAAGTTTAATTGATAATGAACAATTGATAATGGATAATGGATAATGCCATCTAAATACATAAAAAAGCCGAAAATAAATTTTCGGCTTTTTCTTTATACGCAATTGTGGTAATTATCAATTATCCATTGTTTCCAATTATCTTGGAAAAGTCTGGTTTGAAGTAATTCGGGCCTTTGAGTACTTTTCCATCTTCGCGGTAAATTGGTTTTCCGTCTTCGCCGAGCTTGCTCATGTTGCTGCGCTGGATTTCGTCAAATACATTTTCGATAATGTGCTGCATGCCGTGCTCGATGATCGTTCCGCATAAAATGTACATCATGTCGCCAAGCGCATCGGCAATTTCAACAACATCATTGTTCTGGACGGCTTCGAGATATTCTTCATTTTCCTCTTTCATCAGGTTGTAGCGCAGCATGTTCTTGCTTTCGCCAAGATCGCCTTTGACCGTTTCGCTTACGCCAAGCCCGAAAGCCGTGTGAAATTCCTTAACTGAACAGATTTGTTTTTGCATGATTTTGTGAATTAATTGGTATTGCAAAATAATGGGTTTGGAACAAATTTGAGTAAATTTGGCAAAAAAATTATACACAATGTTTTCACAGGGACAATGGATTTTCGCAGGGTTATTTTTAGTGGCTTTTGTAATTGCGTCTATTTACGTTTACCGCAAAGATGCCATTTTACACAGAAAATTTTACAAAGGAAGTTACCGCGTTCTGATCGGATTCTTGTTATTCATTGTGGTGTTGTTCATCATTAAATTCACGATGAAACGTTAGGGTTATTTCCAGGGGAAGACCAGAAAAGCCTGTCCGTTATCGGGCAGTTCAAATAATATATTGATCAGAAGATATGCCTGATAGACCAAAACGGCAATCAGCAAACTTACTAAACTGTAGTAAAAAAACCTGAATTTCCTGTTCATTTTTGAGCTTTTATATATTTCCATGGAAAATATATACGAATCAAAATTGAGAACGGATTTGAAAGTTTTAAAAAAATAAAACCGCTGTTTTGATGCAGCGGTTTTTCTTTGAAATTGATTTCTGGATTTAATTGTCTTCGGGTAAAAACCCGAAATTTTTAGAGTAATACAGCATTTGCTCTGCAAAAGATTTTGGCTGAACGACGTCAATTGAAATGATTTTTCCACCCTCCATTTTTGGAACCAGTAACGGATTGATGAATCCGCTGTAAGGCGCCGATTTGAATTTGGCATTTCTCTCGAGTACTTCTTTGTGCAGTTTCTGATCGACTTTGACACCATAATTTTCAACCAACGCTTTTCCCGCTTTGTAATCGCCTTCCGATTTGATGCGCTGCGCTTCTTTCAGCAATTGCCCAAACAATTCATGTAATTTTTCGTAATTGGTAATGTTGAAATAGGTTTTTCCGTTTCGCGTAATTTTTTCGATCACGTTGTCTTTTTTTCCTTTTTCAAAAACCCACGCACTCACCCACTGGCGGTTTCTCATGTGTGCTTCTTCGATGTTGGCACCAAGGTCAAGACGGACAAGTTGCGTCATCAATCCGTTTCTGATGTAACTGTCGTAAGCAGCCATTCCGGTTTTTTTCCAGTCTTCCACCAGGCCAAGTTCCTGTAATTTTGGGTTGTACAGATAAAATAGGCCAACTAAATCAGCGCGTCCTTCTTCTAAAGTTGAAGCATAACTTTTCAGCGTTTCTTTCGGAGTGCCGACACCGGGATTGATTTGGCCCGAAGCATGCCCGACGACTTCGTGCAAAGCCGTATGCAATTTATCGGCAGTTTCACCGTATTTTTCCTCGAGTTCGATTTCTTCTTTATCATTGGCAAACTCTTTCAGCTTATCCGTTCCGCCAGCTTTATTGTAGGCATCGACGATATTTCCGAGTGAGACCGATTTTGATCCGTAATCCGCCCTGATCCAGTCGGCATTTGGAAGGTTGACACCGATGGGCGTACTTGGTGAAGAATCTCCGGATTCGCCTGCAACAATAACTGTTTTATATGAAACACCAACCACATTTTTCTTTTTATGAGCAGGCATTAACGGGGAATTGTCTTCGAACCATTGTGCGTTTTTAGAGATTTTTTCCATTTTGGCAGACATGTCGAAATCTTTGATCTGAACCACGCCTTCATAAGAACCGCGATATCCCAACGGATCGTTGTATACTTCAATGAATCCGTTGATGTAATCGATATTTCCTTCGGTGGCCTGAAGCCATGCAATGTTGTAATCGTCCCAGGTTTTAAGATCGCCGGTTTTGTAAAATTGGATCAATAAACCTAAAGCATCGGCTTGTTTTTTATTTTCGGCTACGCCTTTTGCTTTTTCGAGCCAGAAAATAATTTTGTCGATGGCTGCGCCGTACATTCCGCCGCTTTTCCAGACTTTTTCTTCAATTTGGCCATTGGCATTTTTAACCAATTTGGAGTTTAGTCCGAATGAATAAGGCCGTTTTGCATCGGGGCTGGTTTTGGTTTTATAATACGCTTCAGCTTCTTCAACAGTGATCCCGCGGTCATAAAAATTCACCGCTGAACCTGCAAGCAAACCTTTGGATTCATCGAGGTTTACTTTTTTAGCATCGACGTCATTGAACAAAATCGTTACGATTTCAGGCGCAAGATTCGTTTTGGTATCGGCTAACAGTTGGTTGAAATAATCGATTTTGAAGCCCGGTTTGATTTTATCGCTTGAATAATGGTGGTGGATTCCGTTTGAAAACCAGACTCTTTTGATATAGATTTCGAAATTCTTCCAATCGGCAGTTGATTTGTCTCCGCTAAAATTTTCATAGATATGCTCGAGCGCTTTACGGATCTTTAAATTGTGCTTGTAATTCTGATCCCAATGGATGTCTCGGCCGGCAGTTCCAGCCTGGGTTAAATAATACACCAGTTCCTGCTCTTTGAGTGTCAGGTTTTCCCAACCCGGAATTTGGTATCGCAATACTTTGATATCGGCAAATTGCTCTGCTTCATATTTGAAATCGGCATCATTAGTTTTAGAATCCGATTTGTCTTTGTTGCAGGAAGTCAGCACAATTGCAGCCACAAAGATTCCGGCCATAGTTTGTAATTTCATAGAATTGAATTTATTTAAGCAAATATAACTGAATTTGGCTGGTTTTGGAAATTCGTATTAAAATCAAGCAGAGGCCTATTTTTTAAATTGAATTTGGTCAAGAATATGTTTGGCAACTATACAGTGTGAAGCCTGATCTATATGCCTTTGTTTATTATCTAAATGTGAAACCGGGTTTTTCTGAGCGGATAATTCATCCCAAAAATCAAAATACTGAATGCCATTTCGGTCTAATTTGGACTTCAGAATTTGTGCAAATTCATTGTATCTGTCCAGCGTTGCTGGTGTTTTGACGGTTTCGATCGTATTGCTATAATCCAGCCCTTTATTTGTTATGAAATACCTGATATTAAATTTTATGCGGTCTTTAGGCCATCCTGCCCTCAATAATCCGTTGATGACGTTTTCAACAGCAATCGAAAAATTTTTAGCAGAATAGTTTGGAAGGTTGAGCCCAACATCATTGGTAAGATATGCTACAAAAATAAGTCCGTCACGCCCAGCATTAAATTTTGACATATTGGGCTCGCGCGACCAAAATTCCATACTATGCCCATCTTTATTCAGAATGTTGTATGGATATTGATGCATCATTGTTGTACCTTCAAAAGCATAAGGTGGAGAATTTTTGATAATGCGCATTCCAAGGTTTTCAGCCACCAATCTGGTGTATGGATTTGCGATTTGATATCCTGCGGTAATGCTGTCTCCAAAAAAGTATATATTCTTTTGGCTGCAATCTTTAAAGCCACAAATTAAAATGACTGAGTAACTGAGAACTATAAAGAATGGTCGGAAATTCATTTTAGAAAATTAACTGGCTGTAAATATAAAAACTTGTCTCAAACTAATGATGATACCTTAAAATTATATAATTGCCCTTTGAATATAATTTTTAACTTTACATACAAATCAATGACATCGTATGAAAATCTTCAAATATATATTTCTCCTTTTAATACTGGCTTTTTTCGCTTTATCGGTTTTCGTCGCAACGCAAAAAGGCGATTTTAATGTACAAAGAAGCAAAGTGATCAAGTCCCCAAAAGCAACTGTTTTTAACTATGTCAATGATTTCAGGAACTGGGAAAATTTTGGTTCGTGGAAAATTGATGATCCAAAAATGCAATTCATTTATCCCGCCAATACCATTGGAAAAGGCGGATCCTATTCCTGGAAAGGAGCTGATGGCGATGGAAATGTAAAAACGGTCAACATCAAAGACAATGAAAGTATTACTCAAAAAATGAATTACAGTGGCAGCCTTTCGGATATTTTCTGGACATTTAAAGATACCGTTGGCGGCACAAAAGTTACCTGGCGTTCAAAAGGAACGATGAACTTCGGATTTAAGATCTATACTGTTTTCAAAGGTGGCGCAGATAAAGTAATTGGCGGCATGTATGAAAGAAGCCTTGAAAATTTAGACAAGTCGCTCGACTATGAAATGAATACCTATAATATTAAGGTAAACGGTCTGGTAAAAAAATTAGGGACTTATTATTTGCAGCAAAGAATCACCAGTAAAATTGTAAACGTTCCTAAAAATATCAGGATTATGCTTCCTAAGCTGATTCATTTTTTCAGCAAAAATAAAATTGTGATGTACGGAAAGCCATTCGTGATTTATCATACGTATGATTTGGCAAAAGGGCTTACAGACATGTCGGTTTGCGTACCTGTTAATCAGGAGATTTTTACAAGCCCTGGAAGCGATATCACATCGGGAAAATTGGAATCTTTTCAGGCGGTCAAAACAACTTTAACAGGCGATTACAGCCATTCAAAAACAGCTTGGGACAAAACATTTGAATATATTTCCAAAAACAATCTTGTCCAAAATCCAGGTGCTTCCATTGAAATGTACTCTGTAAACATGGCTCAGGAGAAACATCCGTCGAAATGGGTGACTGAAATTTACATTCCGGCTGCTTCTAAAAGTTTTGCTGCGGTTCAAAAACCCGTTTTACCTGTGCAAAATCCTGTAACTATCCCGCCTTCAACTGAGAAAATTCCGGAGCCTTAAAATAGAAAATCTTATTCTTATTCTAAAAGCCGTGATATAATATTATCATGGCTTTTTTGTCATATTCACAATTATGGTTTTTTGAAATGGCACATACCTCAAGTTTTGTAATTATTTTATGATAAAATAGTCTATTCCCATATAATAATGAAAGTCATCGTTTGTAGGCGTTTGACAAAAAAATTACCGCTCAAATACATCAAAAAAGCACTTTTATCGACTTTTCAGGCTTTTCATCTGATTGTTATGGTGAGAATTATAAGATGTATTACCTTCATTTCAGATTTAGAATACAGCTTCCAAAGTTTCCCCAAAACTACACCAAGCTAAACACAAAAAATTGACAATTAAATGAAAATTTTTTTACCTACTGGTAAAATGGAATTTTAAACGAAGGGGATAGTTTTAAGCTATCGATGAAATTTATTTATTAAAATTAAAAACGTATTATTATGATGAAAAACAAACTTTTTAATGTAGCGATCTTCGGGGTAGCTATGTTAGCTGCTTCAGTAACAAATGCACAGCAATTGTGTTACGGAGCTACAGCAAGGGATTATGTAGTGGGCACTAAAAAAGGATCTGCCGAATTGGTAGACCTTAACAGACGTGACTACACAAAAGCAGAAGGTCAGCCACAAAATGACAACACTGAAAACTTCGTGTCTTTGGGTTATGGTGGATCAATTATCATTGATTTCAATGGTGCAGTATTGGATCACCCAGGAAATGACATTACAATTATTGAAACTTCTTATGCTTCAAACGATTGTAACAGCGATGGTATCGAAAGAGCCAATGTTTCAGTATCTCAAGATGGTATCAATTTCATTTCCGTAGGTCAGGTTTGCAGAAATGGATCTGTTGATATCGCCGATTCAGGACTTGCTTATGCCATTTCGATCAAAATCAGCAACGACGATTCAAGTACTACATTTGATGGTTATGATGTTGATGGTGTAATTGCAATTGCAGGATGTTCTGAAGTTCCAACAAGACTTGGATGTGTTGGTGTTGATGTATTTGACTACGAGCAAGGAACACTTGCTAACGGACAGCCAATTACTGATCCAATTCGTATCGATCCAAACAGAGCGCTTGCAGTTGAAAACAACCGTAATGGTGCTAACTTCTTCTCTTTAGGTAAAAATGGATGGATCATCATCAGAATGGGTGGAAACATCATGACTGACGGAACATCTGCTCCTGATTTAAGAGTTTATGAAACAACATGGGGAAATCGTTCATGTGCTAGCTACCCTGAATATGCTAAAGTTGAAGTTTCAGCTGACGGTTTAGCGCCATGGTATGATCTTGGTGTTGTTTGCCAAGGACCAGATATCAGATTGGATCTTGACGGAGCTGTACCTGCAGGTTTGCCAGTTTCTTTCGTAAGACTTTCAAATGACAGTACTTTAGGCAATACTCCTGATTTCTTTGATGTTGATGGTGTTGAAGCTTTATGGGGTTGCGGTCAAGACGACACGCCTCCAACAAGAGGTGGATGTTATGCAACTTGTGTTTACCAAGACCACTACGTACAAGGTACTAAGAAAAACGGACAACCAATTTCTCCATTGAGAATTCACCCTGAAAAAGCTTTAGGTGCTCCTGAAAACAATGATACAATTAACTTTGTAACTTTAGGATACGGTGGATCTATCGAACTTTGCTTTGATGGCGTAGTTTTCAATCAAGATGGTGATGATCTTCAAATCGTTGAAACTTCTTTTGGAAGCCCTGCATGTGAGAACTATAAAGAATATGCTGACGTAGATGTATCTTTAGATGGTTTAACATGGTATCCAGTTGCAAGAGCAATATGTCTTGACGCTTCAATCGATATTTCTAATGCGCCATTGGCTTTGCCTTGGATCAGATATGTACGTATCACAAACAACGATGCTTTATCTCAAACAGAAGATGGTTATGATGTAGATGGTGTAGTTGTATTGAACGGTGACTGTACTCCTGGAATTGTTCGTAACAATCCTTCAACTGAAATCGTTTCTAGCTTACAAGCAAATACTAACGGTGTAATTGCATGGCCAAACCCTGCAAAAACTGATCTTAACTTCAGCTTCAATGTAGTTGAAACTGGTGAAGCTACACTTGAATTGTACAATATGAATGGACAACTTGTTGCTACATTGTTTAGCGGACAAGCTTCAGACAGCCAAGACAATACAGTTAAATTTAATGCTTCTCAACTTTCAAATGGTCTTTACATCTCTCGTTTAACTACACAAGATGGAATTACTACTGGAAAAGTGATGATTGCTCACTAAGAAATAACTGCATACAAAAAAAGAAGACCCTGCTTTATGCAGGGTTTTTTTTGCTTAATTTAGAAGTCAATTAAACTTGTTGATAGTAATCGAGTCAAAGAAAAAACATTGATCTTGGAGGAAGAATCAGTTTTCATAAAACAGTTGTTAGATTCAAAAACGCAAAATGAAGCGTTTCAAAAACTGTTGTCCATTTATCAAAAACCGCTTTATTACCACATCAGGAACATTGTCCTGAATCATGATGATGCCGATGATGTATTGCAAAACACTTTTATAAAAGTTTTTCAATACTTAAAAAATTTCAAAGGAGAAAGCAAATTATTTTCGTGGATGTATCGCATCGCTACTAACGAAGCAATTACCTTCATCAATCAAAAGGCAAAAAAAAATGCCCCTACTAGTGAAGCATTACAAACAAGAATTGTAGAAAATTTAAAAGCTGATGCTTATTTTGATGGCGATGAAATCCAGATTAAATTGCAAAAAGCCATTTTGACATTGCCTGAAAAACAAAAACTGGTTTTCAATATGAGGTATTTTCAGGATTTAAAATACGAAGAAATGTCTGAAATATTAGGAACTTCTGTAGGTGCTTTAAAAGCATCATACCATCATGCCGTTAAAAAAATTGAAGATTTTGTAAAACACGGTTAAACCATTCGGAATAAAATACATCTTAGAAACATGGAAGATTTTAAAATTAAAGAAGATCGAAAATTGCAATCTGGATTTAAAGTTCCTGAACTTTATTTTGAGTCGTTTTCAGAAAAAATGATGACTCAAATTCCATCAAAAAATACAAATGTAATTCCTCTATTCAACAAAAGAAAAAAATGGTATTTTACAGCGGCGGCAGTTTTAATATTAGCTTTAAGCATTACCATAGTTCAAAAAATGTCGACTCAAATGATAGAACCTGACGGAGCAACATTGGAAAACTATCTTGTTTCTGCCAACACTACAGAAAATGATCTGGTTGATCTTTTAGACGATGAAGATATAAAAAACCTCGACGTCACTTACGATATTGAAGATCAAACAATCGAAGACTTACTTTCACAAAACACCAATTTAGAACAATACATAATCGATTAACTATGAAAAATTACAAAAAAATAATATGGCTCTTTTTGATATTTTCTTCCTTTCATTCTTTTGCTCAAGGCGGCAGGTTTAAAGAGAAAAGAGAACAAATCAAAACGCTTAAAGTAGCTTTCATTACAGATAAACTTAATCTTACATCTGCAGAAGCTGAAAAATTCTGGCCTTTGTACAATGCATTTGATGAAAAACAAAATGATTTCAGACAACAAAAAATGCGTTCATATATGGATCGCATGAACGACGGAAACATTGACAATTTGAGCGATAAAGAAGCGTCTGGGTTTTTATCGCAGATCGAAAATACCGAAGACGAAATGTACCAGTCCCGCAAGAAATTTACAACCAGCCTGAAAGCCATACTTCCAGCTGTAAAGATTCTCAAATTAAAAAAAGCGGAAGAAGATTTCAACAGGACCTTGCTTAAACAATATAGAAACAACGGCCGCAAAGAATAGCTTAAGGTTTAAAATTCAATTTTACGATCTTATTTTTTCCCGCAGCAATAGCCGTGTTTTCATTGACAAAATGCAAAGTATAGAATTGATTGTCATCGGAAAATTTTACCCAATTGTCACCGGAATCAGAAGAATATTGCAATCCGGATGCGCCCACACTTACAATTTGAGTCGCCTTGCTTTTAGGCACATATTGTATGCACGAGGCATAGCCAAAACCATGTCCGTCGGCAATGAGTTTCCATGTTTGGCCTCCATCAGAAGTGATCGCTTTATTTCTGGAATTACTATTTAAGTCATCATAATTTCCTCCTGCAACAAAGCCATTTTTATTGTCGTAAAAATCGGCAGTAAAGATTCCCGACATAGTGCTTCCTTGTAAGACTGGCGTGGAATAAACAGTCCAATGCTTTCCTTTGTCTGATGAATAAAAAACCCTGGCTTTTGTCCCGCCCGAAACAATCCAGGTTTCATTTTTTACAATTACGATATTGGTATTGCTTGCCGCAAAAGCGGCTTCCCCAGATGAAAGTTCAGGCAAAGTAAGAGGCTTTTCTTTTTTCCAGGTTTGACCGCCATCGTGGGTAGTGATAATTGAAAAAACCTTCTCAACAGGATCACCGATGGCAATGCCTTCCTTGTCATTCCAGAATTTCATGCTGTCATAAAAAATTTTTCCATCATGGCTTTCCTGATATACAAGTTCGATTTTTTTATCAAATTTATTGATTCTATAAAGCAAACCCGGATCACCAATCGAAAGCATAAAAATGTATTCTTTTGTCTGGGCTATACTTCTGAATTCTGGTTGTAAATCTTTATAAACGATTTGATTTTGTTCATTGATTTTGGTATCAATATCAATCCATCCATATTTGCCTTTATCGGCTGCGTACCAGATTTTATTATGATCAACTACAATAGAACGAATGCTGAAATCGTCTGTCAAAAGCGTATCAGTTGTAACCGATTTAAAAATGCCCTGCGCATAAACACGAGAAGACAAAGCAGAAATTGTTATGACAATCAATACTAAATACCTACTTATTTTGTTAATCTTTAATAAATCAAATAATAATTTCATAACTCCACCTTTTAAAAACCGATTCTTGGCACAGTAATTGAAACTGCACAAATCAAAGGTAACCTTTTAAAATATATCAACCCTTTACAGTATCATTAAACTACAAATCATGAAAACTAAAATAGCAACTTTCGCATTGTTCGCATTGATATTAAGTGCGCCCCTTTTCGCCCAAGACCGTACAACTGTGACGGCAACAGGTTCAGATATCAGTGACAATCTTGATTTAAAAGCCGTAGCATCAATTTTTGGTGACTCGCAAAACCTTGAAGATTTTGAGCAAAGACTCAACGATCCAAATTTACAGATTTCAAACCTTGACCTGAATAATGACAATGAGGTCGATTATTTAAGAGTAATCGAATCTGTAGAAAGCAACACCCATTTAATCATCATTCAAGCGGTTTTAGATAAAGATGTTTATCAGGATGTAGCCACTATAGAAGTTGAAAAAGGCAGCAACAATCAGGTTCAGGTACAGGTTGTCGGGAATGTTTTCATGTATGGCCAAAACTATATTTATGAGCCTGTTTATGTAAACACTCCGGTTATTTACAACCATTTCTGGGTTAACAATTACCGTCCTTACGTATCGGGTTGGTATTGGAATTACTATCCAAGCTATTACCACATGTGGAATCCTTATCCTGTTTACAGATACAGAAGAAATGTGCATGTACACATCAACATCCACAACCATTACAATTACGTGACAACACGAAGAAGCCAGGTTGCAGCGACACTTTATAATGGAAGACGTGCCAACGGATACGAAAGACAGTATCCTGACCGTGCTTTTGACAGAAGAAATGCAAATGTTACTAACCGCTACGAACTCGATAAAACAAGAACTGCAAACATCAAACGTCAGGGTTATAATGGGCAAACCAGAACCGGAACAACCAGAAATACATCGGTTACAAATGGAACAACGCGTACCGGAAATGTCAGAGCCGAAAATTACAATAGTACTAGAGTGCGTACAAATGATGTAAAAGCTTCGACTCCAAATACAACCAGAACCCGAAACGAGGCTATGCAAATTCAAAGAACACCTACAAATGCCGGAACCAGAACGCAAAATCCGATTAAAGTTCAAAACCAATCAAATACGGTGAGAAACAATTCAGGTAATGCAATTCGTACACAAAGTGCAGCTCCGATACAAAGCCAGGTTAGAACAAGATCTGCCGCAACGTCAAGAAACGAATCTTCGCAACGCGCTGCACAGGTTCAGGGATCAGAGCCAAGAAATTCATCTTCAAGGAGATAATCCTTTTAACAAACATTATAAAAAGAGCATCATAGTGTCATGGTGCTCTTTTGTGTTGTCAATATTTTTCTTTCCGATAAAATTTAATACCAACATTCATCATTGGTATATTTAAATTGGTAAATTTGTCTCTTTTTTAACAACTTTTTATGAGCGCTCAACATCACGGCCTTCACAATAAACTCACTTTTGCAGGTTTATTAATTACCCTCGGCATTATTTACGGCGATATCGGTACTTCCCCTTTGTATGTAATGAAAGCCATAATTGGAAAATACCCAATTAATGCAGATGTTGTCCTTGGAGGGATTTCCTGTATTTTCTGGACGCTGACTTTACAGACTACCATCAAATATGTTCTGATTACCTTAAGTGCCGACAACCATGGCGAAGGCGGAATTTTCGCTTTGTATGCACTCGTTAAACGAACAAAAATCAAATGGCTGATCGTTCCTGCGATCATTGGCGGAAGTGCACTTTTAGCAGACGGAATCATCACGCCGCCCATTTCCGTTTCTTCCGCTGTAGAAGGAATAAGAACCTTTTATCCTGAAATCAATACCGTTCCGATCGTTATCGGAATTCTGGTGGCACTTTTTACGATCCAGCAATTTGGAACAAAACTTGTCGGGAAATTTTTTGCTCCAATGATGCTCATCTGGTTCGGAATGCTTGGTGTACTCGGATTCATTCAGGTCATGGGCCATACCGATGTGGTGAAAGCCATCAATCCGTATTATGCGTATCATTTATTAAAAATCCACCCCGAAGGTTTTTATGTACTCGGATTCGTATTCCTTTGTACCACCGGAGCCGAAGCTTTATATTCTGATATGGGCCATTGCGGCCGAAAAAATATCCGCATCAGCTGGATCTTTGTAAAAACGACTTTAGTACTGAATTACTTTGGACAAGCCGCTTATCTCATTCAGCACCAGGGAAAAACACTACAGGAATTGGGTGGGGATTTTGCAAATCCGTTTTACCTGATCATGTCAGACTGGTTTCAGCCTTTCGGAATTGCCATCGCGACGATCGCCGCAGTGATCGCTTCCCAAGCCCTAATCAGCGGTTCTTTTACCCTGATCAATGAAGCCATGCGATTGAATTTCTGGCCTAAGGTAAAGATCAAATATCCGACAGAATTAAAAGGGCAATTGTACATTCCGTCTATCAACTGGTTGCTTTTAGCAGGTTGCGTGATGGTAGTTTTGCATTTTGAGGAGTCGGGAAATATGGAAGCTGCTTACGGACTTGCGATTGTTTTATGTATGATCATGACCACAATTTTGCTGAATTATTACATGATCATGAAGCGCGTTTCCTGGTACTTCATCACACCGATCATTTTGGTTTATCTCGCTATTGAAATCAGTTTCCTAATTGCCAACCTTAAAAAGTTTTCACATGGCGGTTATGTTACAATTTTAATTGCCTTGGCACTTATTATCATCATGGCGGTTTGGTTTAAAGCCAAAAAAATCAGCAAAAGCTACACTAAAATCGTTAAAATCGACAATTATAAAAAAGTACTTGCCGAACTCAGTGTCGATTTATCAATCCCCAAATACGCCACACACCTCGTTTACATGACCAATGCTGGACGCACCGATGAAATCGAAGAAAAAGTAATGTATTCGATCCTGCAGAAACGCCCAAAACGCGCAGATATTTATTGGTTTGTCCATGTCAACATTCTTAGCGAACCCTACAAAACAGAATACAAGGTGACCGAAATATTAAAAGACGACTTGTTCAGGATTGACTTTAATTTAGGTTTCCGTGAACCAACGAAAATCAACCTGATGTTTAAGGAAGTGCTTCGCGACATGGTGAAAAACGGTGAAGTGGATGTGACCAGCCGTTATGAATCCCTGAATAAAAATAACATTCTCGGTGATTTTAAATTCGTACTGTCTGAAAAATTCCTCTCCAACGACAGCGATATGTTGTGGCACGAAAAGATCATTATGAATACGTATTTCCTGATCAAAAAATTCAGCTTATCGGAAGAAAAAGCATTTGGACTGGACAGCAGTTCTGTAAAAATCGAAAAATTCCCGATGGTTTTGCATCCGCCCGAAAGAATATGCCTAAACCGAATTAACTAATAATCTAAAAAACACTGCTCAAAACAGTGTTTTTTTATGCAATGCGCAAAGAGTTGTAGTTTAACATTTAATTCAGCATTTAATAGTACCTTTGCCCCTCAATAATTAAAAATGAGATTACACCGAAATTTAGTTTACACGACCATCGATTCCCTAAACGCGATATTCAATGATGGCGAATATGCCGATAAAGTGGTCGCACGTGCCTTGAAAAAAGACAAACGCTGGGGCAGTTCCGACAGGAAATTTGTCGCAGAAACCATATATGAAATTGTACGCTGGAAACGTTTATATGCTGAAATTGCCGAAGTGAGAGAACCTTATGACAGGGACAATCTTTGGCGTATGTTTGCTGTTTGGGCAGTGTTGCGCGGTTACCCAATTCCGGATTGGAGACAGCTTGAAGGCACACCTGAAAGAAAAATCAAAGGGCGTTTCGACGAATTGTCAAAAACCCGTGCACTCAAAGAATCCATTCCGGATTGGATGGACGAACTTGGCGTGAAAGAACTTGGCGAAAAAGTGTGGGCTACTGAAATTGCAGCACAAAACCAGCCTGCTAAAGTGGTTTTAAGGGTCAATACTTTAAAAACGACCAAAGAAAAACTCCGTGCGATTTTAATGGATTTGAATATCGAAACCGAATTCCTGAAAGACCAGCCAGACGCACTGGTTTTAAAAGAACGTGCCAATGTCTTCCTGACCGATGCTTTTAAAGAAGGTTTTTTTGAAGTTCAGGATGCCAATTCACAGCTCGTCGCGGCTTATCTTGATGTCGCTCCCGGAATGCGCGTGGTTGATACCTGTGCAGGTGCCGGCGGAAAAACGCTTCACATTGCATCGTTAATGGAAAACAAAGGGCAATTGATTGCCATGGATTTGTATGTAAGCAAGCTCAAGCAATTAAAGCTTCGCGCTAAAAGAAATTCGGCTTTTAATATCGAATATAGAATCATCGATTCGACAAAGGTCATTAAAAAACTTCATGAAAAAGCCGACCGCGTTTTAATCGACGCGCCTTGCAGCGGACTGGGTGTTTTGAAAAGAAATCCCGACGCAAAATGGAAATTGCAGCCCGAATTCATAGACAACATCCGTAAAGTCCAGTCAGAAGTTTTAGAAAGCTATGCCAAGATCGTAAAGCCTGGCGGAAAACTGGTGTATGCGACATGTTCGGTCTTACCGTCTGAAAATCAGGAACAAATTAAGCGTTTCTTAACCACAGAGACCGGTAAAAATTTTACCTTTGTCAAAGATTCCAAAATTTTAGCCTCAGAATCTGGGTTTGACGGATTCTATATGGCGCAACTCGAAAGAAATAAAACTGAATAATTAAATACCACTATGAGAAAAGTTTACATTTTATTCCTGTCTTTGTTTGTAATGACAGGTTTTGCCCAAATCCCTGCAGGTTACTACAATACTGCCACTGGAACGGGTTACACTTTAAAAACACAATTGTACAATATCATCAAAGGCCATATCGACCGTGGTTATGATGGTTTGTATGTGACTTACCAAACTTCTGATAAGGACATTTTTTACGAAAATGACGGAACTGTCCTTGACATGTATTCAGAAAACCCAACTGGAGTTGATCCGTATAATTTCTCGTTAGGAAGCGGTGACAGATGCGGGAATTATACTGCAGAAGGCGATTGTTACAATAGAGAACACATCATTCCACAATCTGTTTTTAATGAAGCGGAGCCTATGCACAATGATGCACATTTTATTACACCTACTGATGGTAAAGTGAATGGCGTAAGAAGCAATTTTCCTCATGGGAAGGTTGGCGTGGCTTCTTCTACTTCACAAAACGGATCAAAACTAGGACCAGGCTTAAACTCCGGTTATGCTGCCGGATATTCTGGGACCGTTTTCGAACCGATCGATGAGTTTAAAGGCGATATTGCGCGCATGTATTTTTATTTTGCAACACGATATGAAAATGTAGTTTCTGGTTATTCCTATGCCATGTTCAACGGTACAAGCACTCAGGTTTTCACCGGTGCGTTTAAAAATATCCTTTTGGAATGGAACAGGATGGATCCTGTAAGCGATAGGGAAATCTCCAGAAATAACGCAGTTTATGCACGCCAGAATAACAGAAATCCATATATCGATCACCCGGAGTATGTAAATGCAGTTTGGGGAAATCCACTTGCAACACCTACTTTCGATGCTTTAGCTGATGTAACTGTTTATCCAAATCCTTCGTACGACCAGAAAATCAACATCCATTCGGAAAATGATCTGGACGAAATTCAATTGGTAAACATTAATGGGCAAATCATGTTGCAGATTCAAAAACCTGTAGCCAATGACCATAATTATGAACTTGGAAACCTTCCTCAAGGATTTTATTTCTTGAAATTGTCTGCAGGAAACCAAATGACCACGAAAAAAGTATTGGTGAATTAATTTCAACGATATCATTTATAAATTATGCCTTTCTCAATAGAAAGGCATTTTTTTTGAAAAAACGTTAAAATTTATTGCCAATCCAAATATCCGTATAACTTTGCCATCCGAAAAAATCTAATATATGAACAAATTCTATTTCATTTTCGCGTTGCTTACCACAGGCATCACGATGGCACAAGCGGGTTCGCCGGCAACTTATTACAGTGATGTCAATTTCAACCAATCGGCTGCAGCCATAAAAACAGCACTTTCAACAAAAATCACGGCAACACATACCAAAACGCTCAACTACAGCCAGGCTGAAGAAGCGTTGAAAATTGTCGACCTTGATCCCGATGACGCCACCAAGACTAATGTTTTATTGTTGTACGGATTCAGCAGCAACATTTGTCCTTCAAGCACTGCTGACGACAACGACCACAGAAGAAGAAATAAAGACAGTGATGGCGGTGGCGCGAGCTGCCAATGGAACCGCGAACACACCTATGCCAAATCATTAGGAACACCAGATTTAGGAACTTCAGGGCCTGGAGCAGATGCACACCATTTAAGAGCTTCTGATGTACAAAGAAACGGCGATCGCGGAAGCGAAAAATTCACAGCCGGAACAGGAACTTCACACGACGTTACCTCAGCAACCTGGTATCCGGGTAACGAATGGAAAGGCGATGTCGCCCGCATGGTCATGTACATGTATTTAAGATATGGAAACCGCTGCCTTCCTAAAAACGTAGGTGTTGGAACAGCAGTTGCCAATGACAGCAACATGATCGATTTGTTCCTGAAATGGAATGCTGAAGATCCGGTCTCTGCTGTTGAAGACCAAAGGAACACTTATCTTGGTGATGCCTCGAATCCTTACGGACAAGGCAACAGAAACCCTTTCATTGACAATCCGTACCTGGCAACTGTCATTTGGGGCGGGCAGCTTGCAGAAAACCGTTGGCCGGATGTGTTTCTTGCTACCGATACATTCGATATGATGTCCCGAATTTCGATCTATCCAAACCCTTCAAACGACAACAGGATCAACATTGATTCAGAAGCCGAATTGGAAGAAATCCAATTGGTCAACATCAACGGACAGATCGTACAACAAATCAAAAAACCGGTTTCAACCAACCATACTTATACTGTTGAAAATTTACCGAAAGGATTTTATTTTCTAAAACTGAATGCTAACAATCAATCCGCTACAAGAAAAATAATCGTTAATTAAATTATATTTCTATTTTTTTCATATAGCCCGCCAAAAAAATGGTGGGCTTTTTTTATACACACTTTTATTTATCGGCATTAAATTTTTTTATCTGGATGATTGTTTTATTTTTGATTCGAAATCTTAAAATTTTCTTAAAAACAGAATTTTATCCAAAGACTACCAAATGAAGAAAATATACTTTCTCCTGATCCTTCTGCCCTTTTTTATGTCTGCACAAAATGACAAGCAGAAAAAAGAAATTTCCGCAAAATCGGATGTCAAAGCACTTGAAAACATCTCAAAAAAACAGGAAGCCTTTTTCAAAGAAAACAGGAAACTGGCAAATGATCTTGCAAAACAATACAATTGGCCCAAAGAAATAAAAACTAAGGATGATTATTCTGTGTTAATAGGGGTTTCAGACCGGTTGAAACCAATTTATTATACCACCTACAACCGCGGTGCAGGAATAACGTCTCGCGCCAATAAGTTGTATACGGGCGGCGGACTCGGGCTTAACATTCAGGGCGAAGACATGACCTCTGCCGTTTGGGATGCCGGTGCTGCTTTGCGCACACACCAGCTTTTTAGCGGGCGCGTACAAATCATGGACAACACCACAGAAACGCATTATCATTCTACGCATGTCGCCGGAACAATTATGGGTTCTGATCAATTTCAGAACGGTGCGGCGCGCGGAATGGCTTTCAAATCGAACATGCAGTCTTACGATTGGAACAATGACCTCGCAGAAGTTGCTACAGCTGCAGCCAATGGATTGCTGTTATCCAATCATTCCTACGGCATTAGCCCTTATTTTATGGAGGCATACCAATGGGGAAAATACAATGAAACGGCACAAACCGTAGATGACATCATGTTCCACGCGCCATATTACCAGTTTGTTTGTGCTGCTGGAAACAGTAGAAATGGTTTCAATACCGGAAAAAACGGCTATGATCTGATTAGCGGCCATGGGGTGAACAAAAACGGAATTACCGTGGCTGCGGTAAATGAAGTCCAGAATTATACTGGCCCTGAAGCAGTCGTCATGTCTGAATTCAGCAGTTGGGGCCCGACAGATGATGGACGCATCAAGCCCGATATTTCGGCAAAAGGCGTGGATACTTTTTCAGCAGTTGACAATTCTGATATTGATTATGGCCTTCTTTCAGGAACTTCTATGGCGTCGCCTAGCGTGAGCGGCACTTTGCTCCTGCTTCAGCAATATTACAACCAACGCAACAATTCATTCATGCGCGCAGCAACTTTGCGTGGGCTGATGATTCATACTGCAGATGAAGCCGGTGCCAATCCGGGACCGGATTACGCCTTTGGTTACGGACTCATCAATGCAGAAAAAGCGGCAGATGTCATTACGAAAAACGGCAACCAGGCCTACATACAGGAAAACAACCTGCAACAGGGCGAAACGTTTTCCCTTGCTGTGAAAGCCATTGGAGATGAACCGCTTGTTGCGACTTTATCATGGACAGATCCAAAAGGAAACATCCCGGATCAAACCATCGACCTGAATGCGCCGAGCCTTGTTAATGATCTCGATATCAGAATTACAAAAGGCACAGACACCTTTTTACCGTGGAAGCTCAATCCGGGCATGCCATCGGCGGCGGCCACAAAATCTGACAATTCCGTTGACAATGTCGAAAAACAGGAAATTCAGAATCCTTCCGGAAATTATGTGGTGACGGTTTCGCACAAAGGTGTTTTACTAAATAGTGCCCAACGCTATTCCCTGATCATCTCAGGAAATACCGTTACCGATTTTTGGTTTACAACGAATGAAAGTACGAAAAGCATCTGCAGGGGAAGTGATACAGCTTCCATTCCGTTTCAGTTGCATACGAAATCTGAATTTAGCGGAACTGTGGCTTTGTCTGCCTTGAATCTGCCAAATGGCGTTACCGCCGTATTCAGTCCGCAGCCCATGTCGGCTTCCGGCCCGTTTGTACTGACTTTAAATGGACTGGGCCAATTGCCATTGGGAAATTATCCGTTCTCTATAAAAGGACAATCTGCATCGGATGAATTCGAAATGAGCCTCACATTAAAAGTCTTATCATCTGATTTTTCAACGATCACGCCTTTGCTTCCGGCCAACAACGCTACGGGAATTCCCAATCCGGTACCCTTTTCATGGACAGCGGATGCCATTGCCGAAAATTATGAAATTCAAATTGCAGCTACGGCAGATTTTGATCCGGTCATAGAAACTGCAACCGTACTTTCAAACACGTATGACGCTTTAACTTTAAGAAACAACAATCGGTATTTCTGGCGCGTAAAAAGTAAAAACGGATGCGCTTCCGGAAATTATTCCACACCGGTTTCCTTTATTACAAACTGTCTTGCCATAACCGATTTCAAAGTGTTGCGCACCAATTCGACAACAGCTACCATCAGTTGGAAAGAACAAGCCGGAGCAGATTCATGGCAAATTAAGATTGTGCCTCAAGGGACTTTACCTTCAGGGCCGGAAATTACTGCAGCGACAAATCCGTTTACCGTAACGGGATTGACTTCGAATGCCTGCTACGATGCTTATATTCTTCTTAGTTGTATTGACAGCGTACCTGTTTGGACCGGGCCTTACACTTTTTGCACCCAGCCCGATTACTGCAATGGCGTACATTTTTACGATACTGGTGGGGCTTCAAATAATTATCCGAACAACGAGGAAAAAGTCACTACCATTTATCCAGAAAATTTAGGGGACAGGATTAAAGCACGGTTTATCAATATGGGCTTATATAATTATGAAGACCATCTTGAAATCTATAATGGGCCAAGTATCAATGGCCAGCTTATTTATTCCAGTTTCTGGAGCAGTACGCCTGGAACTGTCGTTTCAAATCATGAATCGGGTGCGCTGACTTTTAAATTTACCTCTAATGGTTTCGATAATTCAACCGGCTGGGATGCTGAAATCATCTGTGAACCGCTTCCGCCTTGTCCATATTCGCCGGTTCAGCCATTTTTAGGGAGTGTGAGTGCGACAACAGCTACAATCGGATGGTATGATTATGTAAATCCGGTTTCGTGGGAAGTCGAAATTGTATTGAAAGATCAGGTGCCAACCGGCATTGGAACGCTTACAAATACCAAACCTTATCCGGTGACAGGGCTGGTTAAAAACACTTGTTATGATTTTTACATCCGGGCAAATTGTTCAAACGGACCTTCATCGTGGACAGGCCCTTTTACATTTTGCACCACACCTGATTTCTGCGGAGGCGATCATTTTTATGATACCGGAGGCGCTACGGGAAATTACCAGCTCAACGAATATTATCAAAAACAAATTTTTCCGGAAGCTCCGGGGCAACGCATACGCGCTACATTTAATAGTTTTGACCTCGGCGAAGGTTGCTGCGATGTTTTAGACATTTACAACGGACCTTCTTATTTAGGAAACCTGCTGTATCACGGTACGACCGGGAATATGCCACCGTCAGTAGCCTCAACTTATTATGACGGATCGCTTGCTTTCGTGTTCTATTCCGGATACGAATCCACTGCTGCAGGCTGGGATGCTACAATTGTTTGTGAACCGATGCCGCCATGCGCCAATCCGCCTTCAAATATTTTTGCCGACCCAATTCAAGCCACAACCGCCACGTTATCGTGGGCAGAGAATTCAAATGCTACTTCATGGAATGTTGAAATTGTTCTAAGAAATGCCGTTCCAACTGGAATTGGCAATACAATAGCAAACAATTATTACAATGCAACCGGACTTGTGAAAAACACCTGTTATGATGCTTATGTGCGATCCAATTGCGTTGATGGTCCATCGACATGGACGGGCCCGTATCAGTTTTGTACGATTCCGGATTACTGCGCAGGCGATCATTTCTACGACAACGGAGGGCCTGATGGAAATTACACCCCTACCAGTTACAATGTCACCACCATTTATCCTGATCATTATGGAGACCGCATAAAAGCTATCTTTAATACTTTTGCGCTTGAAGAATGTTGCTCCAGCTTTTCTGTTTTCAACGGTCCAAATACAGCTTCACCGTTACTCTATAACTATACCTATGAAGCTGCAGCTCCGCAGACATTGGTTGCAACCTATCCTTCAGGAGCATTAACATTTGCATTTTATTCTTACGGTATCGAACCAGTCGCAGGTTGGGATGCAACAATCATTTGTGAGCCAATGCCTCCGTGCCCGAACAAGCCAACTGACATTAGCGCTTACGCTATCACAAAATCAGGAGCTATGTTAGATTGGTATGAGAATTCAGGCAGCCATTCCTGGATGGTTGAAGTGGTTCCCACCGGAACTGCCCCTACAGGCACCGGCGTGACAACGAATAATAAACCTTATAGCATTACAGGCTTAACAAAAAACACCTGTTATGATGTGTATGTGAAATCTGTTTGCCCGAATGGCCCGTCAGACTGGACTGGCCCTTATCAATTTTGTACCCTTCCGGATTATTGTGGCGGCGATCATTTTTATGACAGTGGCGGCCCGACTGGCAATCATCAGGCAAACGAGTACAAAGTCACTGTAATTTCTCCCGATCATTTAAATGACAGGATCCGGGCAGTTTTCAACAGTTATAATACTGCAAGCTGTTGTACTTCTATGACCATTTATAATGGGCCAAATACCTTTTCACCTGTCTTGTATAGCAATTATGGAAGTTCAATAGCGCCTACCACACTTGCTTCTACAGATGCTTCCGGCGCACTGACATTTTCATTTTATTCCTCTGGTGGTACGCCGCTTTCAGGTTGGGATGCAACAATCATTTGTGAGCCGATGCCACCTTGTGTCAATCCGCCAACGAATGTCGTGCTTACAAATGCAACCACCACTGCAATGACTGTTTCGTGGTCTGAAAATTCAGCTGCGACACAATGGGAAATAGTAGAATTGCCAAATGGCGTTTTCCCTACAGGACCCGGAACAACGTCCAATACCAATTCGTTTACTTTTACTGGTCTTGAATCGAATTCCTGCCACAATATTTTTGTGCGGTCTATCTGTAGCGACGGCCCATCTTTGTGGGTTGGCCCATATACTTTTTGCACGCAGCCGGATTATTGCAATGGCGTACATTTTTATGATACTGGCGGCGTAAGCGGCAACTATCAGAATGGAGAGAATTACGTAAAAACGATTTTTCCCGAAACATCCGGAGGGAAAGTCAAAGCAATATTCAACAGCCTGATATTGGAGAATTGTTGTGACCAATTGGTAGTTTTCAATGGGCCAACCGATCAAGGGGAAGTTTTGTTCAGCTATTCCCAGCCAAGAGTTTATACATCTACGCATCCAACAGGTGCATTAACTTTTAGGTTCTCTTCAGATGGCAGTTCGACCGGTTCGGGCTGGGATGCTACCATTTTATGTGAAGCGCCTGCAGCCTGTTTAAATTACCCGGTTTCTCTTGGGGTAAGTACCGTTTCGACCACCACTGCTGTTGCAAATTGGTCTTACATTCCAGAAGTTTCTTCATGGCAGGTCGCCATCGTTCTTGAAAGCGAACTTCCGCACGATCAGTTTTATACGACAACTGTCAATTCTTTTGCATTCAATGGATTATTGCCCGGAACTTGCTATTACGTTTATGTAAGGTCTGCTTGCGGTGCCGGAACTTCGGGCTGGACCGGACCGGCAAGATTTTGCACCGTTCCCGATTATTGCTCCGGAAATCATTTTTATGACACCGGTGGGCCTTTCGGAACGTATCAGGATTACGAAAATTATACGACGACCATCTATCCAGACCAGCCAGGCAGAAAAGTGAATGCGGTGTTTAACAGTTTCCAATTGGAAAGTTGTTGCGATTATCTCAGCATTTATGATGGACCTGATAATAGTTTTCCGATGTTGTCGCAATATTACGGCAGCAATTCGCCTGGATCAGTTACTTCGACACATGCAAGCGGCGCTTTGACATTTGATTTTCATTCAGATGGAAGCCAGACTTACAGCGGTTGGGATGCAACGATCAATTGCTCTACCCTGGCTAATGAGGAAATCGGCGGTGTATTCGATCATTTCGATTATGCTCCAAATCCGGTAATCGATGCCTTGCATATCAAAGCTGCCAAGAGCATAAAAGCGTATCATATTTACAGCATTGAAGGCAAGCTGCTAAAACGCGAAACGGCCAACAGCCTTGATTTTGACATTGATCTTTCAAGGCTCAACACTGGAAGCTACCTGATTCGTTTTACAGATGAGAACCAGAATATCAAAACCATCAAGGTGCTGAAAAAATAAGCTGAAAATAAAAAAGTCCCGTAATCATACGGGACTTTTTTTATGATAAAAATTTAAGAAATTTAATCGTTCATCGAAATCAGGAATTCCTCATTGTTTCTAGTCTTTTTGAAACGGTCATTGATGAAGTCCATGGCTTCTACCGGATTCATGTCAGACAAATACTTTCTCATAATCCACATTCTCTGTAATGTTTTCTCATCAAGCAGCATGTCGTCGCGTCGCGTGCTTGAAGAAGTAAGATCAATCGCAGGGAAAATACGTTTGTTTGCAATTTTTCTGTCCAATTGCAATTCCATGTTTCCGGTTCCTTTAAATTCTTCGAAGATCACTTCGTCCATTTTAGAGCCGGTTTCGGTTAATGCTGTAGCGATAATGCTCAGCGATCCGCCATTTTCAACATTTCTTGCTGCTCCGAAAAAGCGTTTCGGTTTTTGCAAGGCATTTGCATCGACACCTCCGCTCAATACTTTTCCTGAAGCCGGTTGCACCGTATTGTAAGCCCTGGCCAAACGCGTAATCGAATCGAGTAAGATCACGACATCATGGCCGCATTCCACCAATCTTTTTGCTTTTTCGAGAACGATATTTGCAATTTTTACATGTTCCTGCGGTTCGCGGTCAAAAGTTGAAGCAATCACTTCTCCCCTGACGCTGCGCTGCATGTCGGTAACTTCTTCCGGACGCTCATCAATCAACAATACCAAAAGGTATACTTCAGGATGGTTTGCAGCAATCGCATTGGCAATGTCTTTGAGCAACATTGTTTTACCGGTTTTCGGCTGGGCTACGATCATGCCGCGCTGTCCTTTTCCGATCGGTGAAAACAAATCGATGATCCTGGTTGAAATCGTGCTTTGTTTTTCCGCAAGCCTGAATTTTTCGGATGGAAAAACCGGCGTCAAATGTTCGAATGAAACCCGGTCGCGAACCACTTGCGGATCGTGTCCGTTGATTTTTAAAACGCGTACCAATGGGAAGAATTTCTCACCTTCTTTCGGTGGGCGTACGACTCCTTTTACAGTGTCTCCGGTTTTGAGTCCGAACAACCTGATTTGTGAAGTAGACAAATAAATATCATCGGGTGAAGCGAGGTAATTGTAATCTGAAGACCTCAAAAATCCGTAACCGTCAGGCATCATTTCAAGTACGCCTTCACTTTCGATGATTCCGTCAAATTCGAAATCGGCGTCACGGAAATTGTTGTTCTTTTTATTTTTGAAATTCGGGTTTACGTTGCCGTTTGGCCCGTTTTGGTTTGGATTCTGATTTGGGTTTTGGTTTCCGTTTGCATTTGGATTATTTGCATTTGGATTGGTTGCGTTCGGGTTGTTTGTATTTTGGTTGTTTGTATTTTGGCTGCCATTTCCATTCTGGTTGTTGCTGTTTTTAGCTAACTTGTGGAGTTGGTTTGGATTGATTTTCTTCTCAGGCTGTTTTAGTTCAGCTGGTTCAGAAGTTTCTGCTGCTGGCTGTCCTTCAACTTCACCCTGCGCAACCGGCTCCGGCTGCTTTTTTGGAGCGATTTTCTTTTCGTAATCGGCTTTCTTAAACTTTACCGCTTTAGGTGCGGCTTCGGGTTTGTCCTGCTGGTTGTTGTTTTCTGGTTTTGGTTCTGCTACAACATCGGGAACAGTTGCATCAGAATCAGAAAAAAGCGTTTTGGATGCTTTGCTGATTGCAGGTTTTTGCTCTGCAGCTATGCGGTTTCTCTTAGGTTTTTCGGCAGCAGCCTCATTGGTTGGCGGTGTATTTTCCTTTGGTTCCGAAGCTTGTTGGTCAAGAATCTGGTTGACTAAAACCTCTTTCTTTACACCGTTGAATTTTATTTTTTTAGATTTAGCTATATCCTGAAGTTCAGAAAGCTTCATTTCTTTTAATACAGAAATATCAAACATGAATGTTATTTGAATTTAATTGATATGGAGATTGAAATATGTGGTAGTGATTTTATTCTTAAAACGGGCCGTAGAATGAAGTACTTACGATTTTGTTATGCAATAATACGAATAAAATTTAAGGTTGCAATAGTATTTATCAAAAAGAAAATATATTTTTGTGCAACAAATAAAGCATAAATGATCCAGAGAATTCAAACCGTTTACCTTGCCATCGCTTTCTTTTTAAGCGCTGCATTGCCCTTTGCCTTCCCGCTTTGGACCCTGCAAGGCAACGTAGATTTCTATTTTATGCAAAGCATTTTATATGCTGCATTTTTTGGATTGAGCGCTGCTTTATCACTGCTCGCAATCTTATCGTATAACAAAAGGCAAAATCAATTTGTGATCAACAGATTGAACATCATATTGAATTTAATTTTATTAGGATTATTTGTATATCGCTCACTAAACTTATCTGGAGAAACCACTGTGGTTTCAGAGAAAGGTATTGGGATGTTTCTACCTATTGTTTCTATCGTTTTTTTAGTGTTGGCCAACAAAGCCATCAAAAAGGATGAAGATCTCGTAAAATCTGTGGACCGATTGAGATAAACCTATAAACTTAGTTTATTTAGTGCGAAGAAAAACCTGGACAATGTCTGGGTTTTTTTTGATCATAAAATTTGAAATTGATAGAAATACTCTTAGGTTATATCGATTTAAGTGTTAAATTTGATCAACTGAACCAAATAGAATGAGCACTAAGAAAATACGCATTTTCCTGGCCGACGATCATCAAGTATTGATTGACGGAATGAAATCTGTGCTGGCCACTACGTCCGATCTTGAATTTGTTGGATCTGCTTCAAACGGCCTGAATGTCATTGCCGATGCCGTTAAAACACAGACAGACATACTGGTGATGGACATCAACATGCCTGAAAAAGACGGTATTTCACTGCTTAAAGATTATTCGCAAAACGAATTTTCATTCCGTATTATAGTGCTGTCGAGTTATGACGACATCAAACTGATCAAAGAAGTCATGAAACTGGGTGCCTGCGGCTATTTAACGAAGCAATGTGCAGGAGAAGACATACTCGAAGCCATACATACCGTTGCAAACGGCGAATTTTATTATTGCAAAACGGTTCGCGATAAAATATTCGCATCCTTTGCAAATCCACAGAAAAACAATTCTGGCAGCAACAGCCATTCCGTTTTAACAGAGCGGGAACTTGAGATCATTAAATTGATTTCGATGGAATACAGCGGAAAAGAAATCGGTGAAGCGCTTTCCATAAGTTCGCATACCGTGGAAACCCACCGCAAAAATCTGATGAAAAAATTAGAAGTCAAAAACACCATCGGGCTCGTAAAATATGCACTCAAAAACAATTTAATTAACCAATAAAACATAAAAAAATGGATATCGTTACCAATTACTGCGTAGAATACAAAACTGCTACATCTTTTGAAGTTACTTTTTCTATCCCTAACAATTGTGTGTATTCACAAAGTGTAGCCTCAAAAATTAACTACATTACTGTTCAGTTGCAGCCGGGACAATTGGTTCCATCGGGCACTTTCATTACCAATACAGTAACGCTTGCTCCCATTGACAATAAACTCAGCGTCACTTTCGTTCAGATTTGTGATGGAAAGACGGCAAACAAACCAAAAATTCAAGTTGACGCCGCATAAAACATTTTTCCAATACTTTATAATTGTATTACTTTGCTGTTACAGCAGTTTAACCATGACTGCTGCAACAGACTCTGTAGGGATTTACTTGGCAAAAAATGAAGATTTAAAAGCCTTAAAATTTGTCACAAAACAATCAAACGAGCTCTTCAAAAAAAAATTATACAAAAAATGGTGTGCCAATAATATACAGAAAAGTAAAATTTATCTGAAGTTAAATGATCACCAAAAAGCAATCAGCGTCCTTTTCGAAACACTTAAGTTAATTGAAAAGCAAAAACTTACTTTTGAAAAAGCATTGGTTTTTAATGAAATAGGAAAAGCCTATCAGCTCACTATGAATAAAACCAAGCCATACAAATATTTTAAAAGCGCCGAAAAAATTGCAGTAACTTTAGGAAACGATACTTTAAAAGCATTTAGTGAACAAGGCTTGTTCGCCCATTTTATTGCACAAGACGTCAAAGACAGTGCTGCTGTATATATGAAAAGCATTATGCATTCCTATAAAAATAAAGGCAATGCTGATCAAATTTATAGAGGCTATGGAAATTATGCCGGGTACTATTTAAAATACGAACAAGGAAAAATTGCAAAAAAATACCTCGATACGGCAGTTTATTATGCAAGCAAAAACAAAAAAATAAGATACCTCAAAACTTGTTATTCCAATCTTGGTTATTACTACATGGTCATTGAGAAAAATTTTAAAAAAGGAGAAGAACAATACCTTAAAAGTTTAGCATTAACACCTAATGACACAACTTCTCAAGATGTAACTGACAATTATTTAAACCTATCCTATGCCTATGAGCAAATGAGTGACTTTAAAGCTGCCAATAAATATATGATGAAATATATAGATAATATGGTGGTCATCTACCAGGACAAAGTCAACTCCAACCTTCGCGACGCTGAAACGCGCTACCAAATCGAAAAAGTCGAAACCGAATACAAAAAACGCCAGCAGGAACTGCTCGAAAAACAATCAAAAAACCAAAAGATTTTCCTGGTCATCATCGCGCTGATCATCATGCTGTCGATATTGTTGTATTTCTTTTTACAGAACATGCGCCTCAAGGAAAAAAACAAATTCAAAGACATCGAAAGTCGCGTCCAGCAAAACATCATCAATGCCACGATCGACGGACAGGAACTCGAACGCAAGAAAATCGCAAGCGTCCTGCACGACAACATCAGCGCGCAGCTTTCCTCAGCCGGCTTGCACCTTTCCGCATTCTCGGCAATCACAAAAACCGATTCGCAGGAAATCGCAAAAACCCGCGCCATTTTAAAAGAAGCACATGATAAAGTCCGCGATCTTTCGCATGAATTGCTTCCGGTATTACTCGCAAAGTTCGGATTGTTGTATGCACTTCAGGATTTGTGCGAAAAAAATTCCAATTCGCTGATGCATTTTGAATACTCTGGAAACGTTTCCACCTTCAAAAGATTCAACGAAGAATTTGAAATGAAAGTCTATTTTATCGTCACCGAATTGCTCAACAACATCCTCAAACACAGTAAAGCCACAGCGGCCGAACTCACAATCAACGAAGAAAACGGCCACCTAGAAATCACCGTAACAGACAACGGCAAAGGGTTTAAAACCACAAAAACTACCGATGAAGGTTTCGGGCTCACGCAAATCCGCGCCAGGATCCAGAATATGAACGGCACATTTAAAGTCGATTCAAAACCAAACCATGGCACAACGGTAACGTTAAACATTCCGGTTGTCGATTGATCACACGCGTTTCGGGGTTTCAATAATCTCCAAATCCTTTATTTTATCGCCATCGATCACAAAACGCAACATCGTTCGAACATTGTGAAAACCGTGAATTCCCGCCGCACCCGGATTCATGTGCAGCAAATTGTGCTTCTTGTCAAACATTACTTTTAAAATATGCGAATGCCCACAAATGAACAATTTCGGTGGGTTTTTCTCCATTTCAGCACGAACCGCCGGATTGTATTTTCCGGGATAACCGCCAATATGCGTGATCCAGACATCCACATTTTCACACATAAAACGGTTGTGCAACGGAAATTCCATCCGAGCTTTATCGTCGTCAATGTTGCCGTAAACCGCGCGAAGCGGCTTGATTTTTTTTAAAGTGTCGGTCACAACCAAATCACCAATATCGCCTGCATGCCAAATTTCATCAGCATTCGCGGCATGTTTCAAAATCGTATCATCAATGTAACTGTGCGTATCTGAAAGCAAAAGGATTTTTTTCATACAAATATTGTTTTTCCTTAATTGCCATTTCGATTGAAAAGAGAAATCAGGAGCTGTTTCCTGCTATCCGCTGCAATCTTTTTATTTTATTCGTGCCTCACAAAATAAAAAGGATTTCCGCTGCTATCAGGGCTAGGGATTTCCGGTAAAATTAAACAATCCATTCCAAAATAAAATTAATTATTACCCATCAATTCGCAGTCGATCTGTCATCCTGAGCAATGTCGATCTGTCGTCCTGAGCGCAGTCGAAGGAAAAAACCGAATTAACATTTTGTTGCATTCCAACCTGAGAAACCAAACCATTAAATTAAGTATCTTTGTAGCCGATTAAAACCAACGCAGCTTTTGAGGTATTTTATTAAACTGGCATACAACGGAACCCATTACCACGGTTGGCAATACCAGCCAAACGCAGCTTCTGTGCAGGAAACGCTGAACAAGGCATTGTCTGTCATACTCAACACTGAAATCGACGTCATGGGCGCCGGCAGAACGGATACCGCCGTACACGCAAGGGAAATGTTTGCGCATTTCGACACCGAAAAAGCATTTGATCCAGAAACTTTAGTCCACAAAGCAAATTCGTTTTTGCCAAAAGATATTGTTGTCTTCGATATTTTTGCGGTTCATGATGATGCACATGCACGATTCGATGCAAAAAAACGCACGTACGAATACCACATCCACACTTTTAAAAACGTTTTTTTACAGGATTTGAGTTGGCATTGCGCACAAAAACTAGACATTTCCAAAATGAACAAAGCGGCGCAATTGTTATTAAGCCACAATGATTTTGAATGTTTTTCAAAAGTACACACCGATGTGAATACGTTTAATTGCCACATTACCGAAGCGTTCTGGAAACAGGAAAATGACAAACTCATCTTTACGATTGCTGCTGATCGTTTTCTTCGCAATATGGTTCGCGCGATTGTGGGAACGCTTATCAATGTGGGAATCGGGAAAATTTCGGTCGAAGATTTCAATGCAGTGATTGAAAGCAAAAAACGAAGTGAAGCAGGATTTTCCGTGCCTGCCCACGGCTTGTATTTAACGGAAATCAAATACGACTATATCAACAACAATGCTGTTCTGGAATCGGAAACAGCCGTAAATACCGAGCCCTAGCCCCGATTGCAGTGGAAATCCTTTTTATTTTTTTGCAGCGCAGCGGAAGAAAAATAAAAAGATTGAAACGGAAAGCGGGAAACAGCTCCTCAAAAAAATAAATGAAAGCAAAAGCATTCGACACCAAAATATTTAAAAGAATCCTGGAATATACCAAACCATACCAAACGCGGTTCAACGGTGTGGTATTTTTCGCCATCGCGCTGTCAGTTTTTGCGGCGCTTCGCCCCTATTTGCTGAAGCATACCGTGGACGGCTACATCCAGCATCATGATGCAAAAGGCTTATTGATGTACATCGTTTTGATGTTTGTCGTACTGTTGGCAGAGGTTTTTTCGCAGTTTTATTTTGTATACTGGGCCAACTGGCTCGGCCAGGATATTGTAAAAGACATCCGGAACAAACTGTTTAAGCACATGCTGAGTTTCAGGATGAAATATTACGACAATGCACCGGTGGGACAGCTCGTAACACGTTCAGTATCTGACATTGAATCGATTGCACGGATTTTCAGCCAGGGCTTGTTCATGATCATCAGCGACCTTTTAAAAATGGTCATCGTACTGGTTTTCATGTTTTGCATGAACTGGAAATTGTCGTGGATCGTGATTTTAGCGATGCCGGTTCTTGTGGTAATCACCCGCGTTTTCCAGAAAAAAATGCAGCTTGCTTTTGAAGAAGTGCGCACGCAGGTGGCCAATATGAACACCTTTGTGCAGGAACGCGTCACCGGAATGAAGATCGTGCAGCTGTTTAACCGTGAAGACATTGAGGCCGAAAAATTCAGTGTCATCAACCAAAAACACAACCACGCCTGGATCAAGACGATTTTATACAACTCGATCTTTTTCCCGATTGCCGATATCATTTCGTCGCTGACTTTGGGATTTGTCGTTTGGTATGGCGGTGCGCGGATTTTTGGCGGCGATGCAACGACGACTTTCGGGGATTTGTTTACGTATACGATGTTCATCGGGATGCTTTTTAATCCGCTGAGGCAGATTGCAGACAAGTTCAATGAGATGCAGCTCGGGATGATTTCAGCAAACCGTGTGTTTGAAATCCTTGATACGAAAGACCAGATCCAGGACACCGGAACGCATGAAGCACCTGTTTTTAAAGGCAATATCAGTTTTAAAGACGTACATTTTGGATACATCGAAGGCGAAGAAGTCATCAAAGGCATCAGCCTGAATGTCAAAGCCGGGGAAACCATCGCGATAGTTGGGGCAACCGGTGCCGGAAAATCTACGATCATCAACCTATTGAATCGATTTTATGAGATCAATGCCGGGGAAATCTGCATCGACGGGAAAAATATTGACGATTATACTTTGGCTTCGATCAGGAAGCAAATCGCCGTGGTTTTGCAGGATGTTTTTCTATTTGCCGATACGATCCTAAACAACATTACCCTGAACAATCCTGACATTACGATGGAAGGTGTCGTAACGTCTGCCAAACGCATCGGCGTGCACGAATTTATCATGAGCCTGCCAAACGGCTACCACTATAATGTAAAAGAACGCGGCGTGATGTTGTCTTCGGGACAGCGTCAATTGATCGCTTTCCTTCGGGCGTATGTGAGCAATCCGAGCATTTTGATTCTGGATGAAGCGACTTCTTCTATCGATACGTATTCTGAAGAATTGATTCAACGTGCGACCGAAACGATCACCAAAGGACGCACTTCAATTGTCATTGCGCACCGATTGGCAACTATTGTCAACGCTGATAAAATTGTCGTCATGGACAAAGGCCACATTGTAGAACAAGGAAGCCACGCAGAATTGCTGAACCGCGAAACTGGCTTTTACAAAAACCTGTATTATTCACAGTTTTTGGTCGAAGCGCGCGAAGAAGAATAAAAACTGTTCTTTTCCTTCAGAACTTCAATTCAAAAGTGTTTGCATACATACGCCAAAGTTGGAATTGCACCGCTCACCAACTATAAATAAGACCCGAGACAACAACATTCTATAAGTTATTTGTTTCTTTTTTAATAGTAAAATGTTTCATAAACGTACCTTATCTAATCCATAACTTTGTCATATGAGAATATTTAACGATTTCAAAACGTTCAACGAATATATTGGTTTGCCAATACCTTTGGACGATGATATCGACGTGGGATACTATGATCCGCCTAATATGCGCCTGAAATCAGACCCCGTAATGGTTGACTTCTACAGGATTTCATTTAAAACCAATTTCGTAGACAAAACGACGCCAAATGCAAAGCCCGTAAATGCGGTATTTTTCAACAGTCCTGAAATGATTGGCGGATGGGATATTGAACCTACTTACAAGGGAATGTATGTGCAGTTGTCAAAAAAAATTATTGCCGAAAATCGGTTTTTATTTAAAAACTACCTTGATTATGGTCGGCACGAACCTTTACTGCTGACCGAAAGCGAAATTACAGAAATTACTACGCTCTTTGAACTGATGATTAAATATTACGGTAAAGAGAAACAAAATTTTGTAGTTTTGCTTTCCTATGTTAATGTATTGATTTCTTTGGTAGAAGCATTTTACAAAAGCCAATTTTCAACAAACACTAAAGAAATCAATCGCATCGTTACCGATTTTCAACAAGGAATAAAAGACTATTACAATCAGCCTGTTTCTCAGCTTCCAAATGTTCAATATTTTGCAGATAAATTGGGGCTAACTCCAAACTATTTAGGTGATATTGTAAAACATTTTACCAATAAATCTGCACTCGAAAATATTCACGATTTTGTAATTACCAAGGCCAAAGAATTGTTGGCGGATGACAAAAAATTAAACGCGACAGAAGTAGCTTATGAATTGGGTTTTGAGTATCCCAATTACTTTTCAAAATTCTTTAAAAAACAAGTGAATCTCACGCCAAAAGAATATCGATTGCAAACAATCAACAAAAATTAATTGAAACAATAACGCCTTCTTTAAAGGCGTTTTTTTATTATCAGTAATTTGTTTCTTTTTTAGTAGTATTCCGTTTCCTTCATAACAGTAGTGGATCCTGACCTTTGCCTTATCATTTAAAACATAAAACAATGAAGGCTGAAATCATTCTTATAACATTCGTAACAATGTTATCATTCGGAGCAAAATCATTCGCGCAAAGCGTTACAAAGGTTACATTCAACAACAGTAATCTAAAAATGGCAGGGAATTTATATCTGCCTAAAGGATTTAATGAAAGTGAAAAATATCCTGTAATCATTAGTGTTCATCCCGGTGGTGGTGTAAAAGAGCAAACTTCGGGCTTGTATGCCCAAAAAATGGCAGATCATGGCTATGTTGCATTAGCCTTTGATGCTTCACATCAAGGCGAAAGTGAAGGCTTGCCAAGATTTCTGGAAGACCCAATGCAAAGGGTGGAAGACATTAGAAGCGCAGTAGATTATGTGAATACGCTCAAATTCGTTGATGCTGAAAAAATTGGACTAATAGGCATTTGTGCAGGCGGAGGTTATTCTATCAACGCTGCACAAACGGAACATCGAATTAAAGCAATTGCAGTTGCAAGCCCTGTTAGCACAGGCAACAAAAAAGGTTGGGACGGAAAAACCCCGCTTTCGGAATCTTTGACAACATTAGAAGCGGTCGCAAAACAGCGAATAGCAGAAGCCAATGGAGCCGCGCCTGTTTATATCAATTATGTACCTGAAAAACCCGATTCAGACACACCCAACGATTTGATTGAGGCACACTATTATTATAGAACATCCAGAGCGCAACATCCCAATTCGACCAATCTTTTTCTGTTTACAAGTTTAGACAAAATGATGGCCTTTGATGCTTATGCAAATATTGAAACTTTGCTTACACAGCCAATCTTGATCATCGTTGGCAGCAATGCGGGTTCTCGTTGGCAAGGAGAAGAAATATATAAAAGGGTTACCGGTCCAAAGGAGTTAAAAATCATTCAAGGTGCAACGCACATGGATTTATACGACATTTCAAAATATGTAAATCAAGTTACTGATGACATGAAAATCTTTTTCGGTAAAAATTTAAAATAGTACAACACATTCAAAAATGGAAAAATCAAAAAAAGTATTGCTGATAAATACACACTTAACCTATCCTAATTGGTCAGAAGGAACATTAAATCATTCATTTCTACAAAAAGCAAAGGCCTTTTTCGAATCTAAAGGATTTGAAGTTTTAGAAACAAAAGTTGAAGATGGTTATACTGCAGAAGAAGAAATAGAAAAGCATTTACAAGCGGATATCGTCATTTTGCAAACTCCGATCAATTGGTTTGGTGCACCGTGGATTTATAAAAAATATGTAGATGAAATTTTTAACAGTGCACTCTCCGGTAAATCGTTCTTAACAGGCGATGGAAGAACGTCTGAAAACCCAACAGCACAATACGGTTCTGGTGGATTGATGCAAGGAAAAAAATTCATGATTTGCGCTACTTGGAATGCTCCGGAAGAAGCATTTGATGATCCCAATCAAAATTTATTTGCAGGCAAAGGCTTGACAGATATTTTCTTACCAATTACCAGCAACTATCGCTTTTGCGGCTACGAAATAATAGACAGTTACAACTGCTTTGACATATATAGACTTGGGGATATGGCTGATGATCTTCAAAATTATCCAAAACATCTAGAAAATTATCTTCTACAAAATCAGTCAACGGTTTAAACGAAAACCGCTACCAAAATGGCTGGATTGGCAGTTGAAATAGTTCCGCAAAAGCTGGTTTTAATAAGGCGTAAAAAACTTTTAAAATTCCCTCAAAATTTTGTGACACTTTTGTTGAAATATTTTTTTTGTCACAATTTTTGTGTCAATTTTTTTCAAAATAAAAAATTGACACAAATTTCGTGGCATTTTTTTCAAAATGAAAAAGTTGACACAGGCTTAAATTGAACTTCTAAATTACAATGGCTGTCACACAGATGAAATTTGCTTTGTGCTTCATTATGAACTTTCGTGACGGGAAATTTAGGGAATCATCAATATCGCAGGCCAATAATTTTTCTGTAAGCAAATAAATAACTAATTTCGTAACCGGAAAATTTAAAGCAAAATGGAACTGCTAAAACGGCTTCATTCAACTATTAAAACAATAAAAAAACACCAAATGAAATACGACATTATAGTTTTAGGAAGCGGCCCGGGCGGATATGTTGCAGCGATCAGAGCAGCACAACTTGGATTTAAAACTGCGATTATTGAGAAAGAAAACCTTGGCGGAATTTGTTTAAACTGGGGTTGTATACCAACAAAAGCACTTCTAAAATCGGCTCAGGTTTTTGACTATTTAAAGCATGCTGCTGATTACGGACTGACCGTAAATGAATTTGACAAAGACTTTGGAGCTGTGATCCAGCGTTCACGCGGCGTTGCCGACGGCATGAGTAAAGGAATCCAGTTCCTGATGAAGAAAAATAAAATTGATGTCGTTATGGGAACCGGGAAATTAAAACCGGGGAAGAAAATCGACGTCACCGCTGATGGAGCAACCACCGAATATACAGCCGATCATATCATTATTGCAACCGGTGCACGTTCCCGCGAATTGCCAAATCTTCCGCAGGACGGAAAAAAAGTCATCGGTTACAGACAAGCAATGAACTTGCCAACGCAGCCAAAATCGATGATCGTTGTGGGTTCAGGTGCCATCGGTGTTGAATTTGCACATTTCTACAATTCGATGGGAACTGAAGTTACCATTGTAGAGTTTTTGCCAAACATCGTTCCGTTAGAAGACGAAGACGTTTCCAAACAAATGGAACGTTCGATGAAAAAAGCAGGTGTAAAAATCATGACCAATTCGGCTGTGGAAAGAATCGATACCACCGGAAACGGCGTAAAAGCATTTGTAAAAACGGCTAAAGGCGAAGAAATCATCGAAGCAGAGATTTTGCTTTCTGCTGTCGGGATCAAAACCAATATCGAAAACATCGGACTCGAAGAATGCGGCATCGCAACCGATCGTGATAAAATTCTAGTCAATGATTTCTATCAGACTAACATTCCGGGATATTACGCCATTGGCGATGTCGTTCCTGGACAGGCTTTGGCTCACGTGGCTTCTGCCGAAGGCATCACTTGCGTGGAAAAAATCGCAGGTTTGCATGTAGACAAAATCGACTACGGAAACATTCCGGGTTGTACGTATGCCACACCTGAGATCGCTTCTGTCGGTCTGACCGAAAAACAGGCGAAGGAAAAAGGATACGAACTCAAAATCGGAAAATTCCCATTTACCGCTTCTGGAAAAGCAAAAGCTGCCGGAACTCCTGACGGTTTTGTAAAAGTGATCTTTGATGCCAAATACGGCGAGTGGCTGGGTTGCCACATGATTGGTGCCGGCGTTACCGATATGATCGCTGAAGCGGTTGTAGCGCGTAAACTCGAAACTACCGGACATGAAATCATCAAATCGATTCACCCGCACCCAACGATGAGTGAGGCGATTATGGAAGCTGCGGCTGATGCTTACGGCGAAGTGATTCACCTATAATTAATTGATAATGGACACTCGAGGCCAAAGGCCGAACAGAGCGTAGCTAATAGATAATGGACAATTATTCAGATTGTGAATAGAAAAATCCGCTTCGCGCGGATTTTTTGTTGTTTATAATTGTTGTAAAAAGGTATCTTTACGTCAATTAAAAATCAATTTTATGTCGTTTCAGGCGTATCTCGAAAACATCAAAAGCAAAACCGGGAATGGCCCGGCAGAATTTAGGAATTTGGCTGAGGAAAAAGGGTTTACCCAAAATGGGCAATTGAAACCGGAAGTAAAGGCCGGGGAAATCGTTGCCTGGCTGAAAGAAGATTTTGACCTTGGCCACGGCCATTCGATGGCGATTTATGCATTGCTGAAAGGCATTAAAGACGAAAACAGTAAATAATGAAAAAATGTATATTTTTGGCTGTGCTTCTTTGCAGCTTGATTTCGAATGCGCAGCTTAAAACCGAAAGCAATGTGCCGTTTACCATTGGAGAAAGCCGGACAATTGCATCGAAAGTGCTTAATGAAAACCGGATTTTAAACATTTATCTCCCCAATGGTTTTGATAAAAATAAAAGCCATTCGGTGATTTATTTGCCTGATGGCTCTGCAAATGAGGATTTTCTGCATATCGTTGGATTGGTACAATTTTTCCACATGCAATTGAACATGCCTGATTTTATTGTCGTAGGGATTGCGAATGTAGACCGCAAGCGCGATTTTACTTTTCCGACCGCAAACCAGGCCGATAAAAAACAATATCCGACGACGGGAAGTTCTGAGAAATTCATTTCCTTTTTAGAAAATGAATTGCAGCCTTATGTTGAAGCCAATTTTAAGACAACCGGGACAAAATACCTGATCGGGCAATCGCTTGGTGGATTGTTGGCTACGGAAATCCTGATCAAAAAACCGAATTTGTTCACACATTATTTTATTGTAAGCCCAAGTTTATGGTGGGATGATGAATCATTATTAAAGCTGGCTGAAGCCAATTTTCCGAAAAATGATTACAGCGAAACTTATGTTTATTTATCGGTTGGCTCAGAAGGAAAAGTCATGGAAAACGATGCGAAATCTTTAGCGGATTTAATATCCAAAACAAAAATAAAAACCGATTTTTTGCCGTTGCCGAAAGAAAACCATGCGACGATTTTGCATGAAAGCATCTATCAGGCTTTTAAGATCCAGTTTCCGTATAAACCTTAAATTTAGAATATTTTCATTTCTTTTGGGTCGGACAATCGTTGTTTGTCCCAAGCAGCATGATGCACTTTACTGCCCTAGCCCTGATGGAAGCGGCATCCTTTTTTATTTTTGTCATTTCGACGACAGGAGAAATCTAAAATAAAAAAGATATAGCGGACAGCAGGAACAGCTTCAAAAATTCTGCAAATATTTTGTATATTCGCTTCATACACGCCAAAATACAGAATATATGCACGCTTCCCTACCCGTGGTGACTTTGAATCGGACGATTCACCGCAACCAAGAAATCCTGAGTATTTGCTTTGAAAAGAATGCGGTGCTTGAGCAAAAAGTGAGTTCATTGCTACATGCCAAATGGAGCCATACGCGGAAATTTTGGTATTTGGAATACACTTTACATAACAAAGTCAATTGCATCCAGGTTTTAAGTGATTTTGCTAAAATCAACACCGAAAAACTGGATCTTCAGGAAGAAAAACGGCGTTACAATATGGATGGCATTAGGCTGCCTATTGCCGAGATCGAGAAAATATATAAGTTTAAGAAATGGCTTGAAACCAAACGGTATAGTGATAATACGGTGCATACCTATTGTAGTTTGGTAGTATTTTTCTGTAAATATCTTGTAAAGAGAAATTGTACAGAGTTGAATCCGATGATTGTTTCGCGCTTCAATTACGAGTTTATCGTACAGCCGAATAAATCAATTTCATATCAAAACCAGGCAATCAACGCGATAAAGCAATATTTTGAATATTCAGGAATCGCAGTTGAAATTGGAGAGATTGAGCGCCCCAGAAAAGAAAAAAAACTTCCTGTCGTACTGAGTATGGATGAAGTGCGGCGGATGATTGACTGCGCGGGAAACCTGCGACATAAAACTTTGCTATGCCTTATTTATTCGGGCGGATTTAGATTGGGCGAAGCTTTACAGCTTAAATTGAACGACATCGATAGTGACAGGATGCTGATTCATATTAAAAGTGCGAAAGGAAAAAAGGACCGTTATACGCTGCTTTCTAAAAGGGCGTTGGTAATCATGCGTGAATATTACCGCGTCTACACTCCTAAGATCTATTTATTTGAAGGGCCGAATGGAGAAAAATACTCAGCGCGTGCGGTTCAAAATGTCGTAAAGATTGCTGCAACACGTGCTGGAATTACAAAACCGGTAACTCCACACAGCCTACGCCACAGTTTTGCCACCCATTTGCTTGAAAATGGAACTGATTTGCGCTACATCCAAGATCTACTCGGACACACCAGCCCAAAAACGACAATGATTTATACGCATGTGAGTGATCTTGCCATACAAAAAATCCGCAATCCATTTGATTTGACTTAATAATAGTATTGCAAATAATTTTTGTATACTTGCATGCACTTAAAAATATATTTGCATTTATATTCGCTTATCCCGCTTGAAATTTGGGGATTGTGGGTTATTTATGCGGGTATGGATAAGTTACAAGCAAGCTTTCCCAACGAGAACGTAAATGAAAAACGAGAACGAAAATAAATGGCCAGTTTTTGAAATCAATTCGTGGAAATCAATTTTAGCTATTAATGGAAAAATCGCTACCGAAAGTGACGCAAAGAATGGTTTTGCTGTGTTTTGCTTAAAAAATGTTGTCGAACATAAACTATTTGAAATAGATTTACCAAAACTTGCATATTTGACAAACGAAGATGACTCAAAAGAATTGATTGTGGTAATTCAAGCCGAATCTACCGAAAAAGGAGTCGTCATTGGTTACAGAAATCCAAACGGTGGAAATGGAGCAGGTTTTCTGCAGGAATTCGAGTTTTTAAATGATAACGAAATCGAAAATCTGCAAAACCATGCGTAACTATAAATTTAAAGTTGAAGGAGATGTTGGTGGTTTTCTTTGGTGGGGAATTGTAAAATTTGGTAAAACAAAACTCGAAGAAGAAACAAAAGATGAAAATGCGCCGAGAAATATATTGATATTTTATTCGATTGTAGTATTAATTGGTTTCATAGTTGTAAAATATTCATAAAAGCCAGCTTGTAACAGCCTGTAACTGCAATCGCGGAGTTTTCGGTAAAATGATGTTTTGTTTTCACGAAGAAAGTTCTATCTTGGCAGAGAATACTCAATTCGCTTTAATCCGCGACTGACAGTTACAGGCAAAACGTTGGCAGAAATACTTGAAAAATATCTAACAAATCAAAGCATGAAAAAATACATTTTAATTCTTTCAATAATTTTAGTTAGCTGTCACGGTCCAAAAAATAATAAAATAAATAATGTTTCAAAAAGTAATGCAAAAGAAGTATTAGGAGATATTGATATTAGAAAAAGTCAGCATCGAAAATTCTATAATGCAGATAAAATTGAACATTATTATTTAGATATTTCTGAAGATGATGCTAGAGGTTATTTAACTAAGAAAGATAGAACTAACGATGACTTAATTTTAGCAAAACTATTAATGTTTGGCTATCTTGATCCAATTTCTGATTCACTTTCTGAGTCTAATATTGAAATTAAACTTAAAAAGTTCAAGTTTGTAAAAACTACACTAACCGAAGCCAAGAAAACTCAAGTCGAGAATATTTTTACTGAAAACGATACTATTCCAACATCAGTTTCAAGTTGTCTTCCTTATTACCGAGATTTCTTTGTGTTTAAGAGAAATGATTCAATAATTGGTGCTTCAAAAATATGTTTTGGATGTGGAGTTTCAGTATTTATAGGATCTAAAATCAATACTGATGGTTTTGGTTTATATACGGATCGCGAAAAATTAGAAAATATTGTCAGGAATAAATAAGTACTTCTGCCAACAGCCGGTAAGCTAATTACGCTAGATTTCGGTAGGTTGAATGTTCATCTTCACGAAGAAAGTTTTATCTTGGCAGAGAAAACTCAGTCCGCTGGCATCGCGAATTCGCTTACCGGCGACACGTTGGCGGCAATTTAAATCGACATCGTACCATGATGGAAAGAAATCTAAATGTAACTCTTGCTCACGAATTTTACCGATGCTCAAAAGCGTATAGAAATTTTAATTTGTTGAGAGTTGTACTAACAAAAGAAAGCAACGTGGAATCGCGTCTTAATTGCTACAATTCTTATGTTGACTTTCTAGCGCATTTCTATGAATTCTATATTGGAAATATCGAACACAATATTAAACCAGAAAGTAATAAATTTCACGAGTTATACAATTCAGATTCTAAAAAGAAAAAACATGAAATTATCGACTACATAATAAATTTAGAAGTCGAAAAACTGCTGAGGAACAGAAAAGCTAGGATTATCGCTGGCTTCAATGATGATTTAGGTTTAGACTTGAAGTTTTATGAAATTAAAGTTCCTGTCGATTTTGGTAAACATTTTAGATTTGTTAGACATCGCAGAAATCATACAGATCCAAACAGAGCTGATAGTGAAGGAAATATTTCACTAACAACTTTTTATAAACTTTATCATCGATTTTTAATAATCATGTTTCAGGAAACAGAATGGATTTGGAAAGTTGATGTAGAAAAATTTGATTGGAAAGCTATCAACAGTTTTACCCAAGAAATATTATCATAAACTGCCGCCAACAGCCGGTAAGCGAATTACGCTAGATTTCGGTAAAATGAACGTTTGTTTTCACGAAGAAAGTTTTATCTTGGCAGAGAAAACTCAGTCCGCTGGCATCGCGAATTCGCTTACCGGCGACACGTTATGGGAAACCTTTGAAAATCGCTACTCAAACACAAATACTATGGATATTAGAAAATTCGAGATCGAACTTCAACCACTTATTGCGGAAGGAAAATTTATACAGGCAATTGAGAAAGTCGAAA